>PDWJ01001290.1_pt1 | contig 31601 bp, 25 predicted proteins | sample 1430881 | NCBI WGS metagenome assembly PDWJ01 (sample SAMN01162460, study PRJNA174530) | Oral metagenome, whole genome shotgun sequencing project. | biome: Marine environment; feature: Marine mammal; material: Swab sample of the gingival sulcus; isolation source: swab sample of gingival sulcus...
AAGTAGGGCTTCGATTTGAGCGTTTAGGGTTTGGTTGGTCATGCTGTGTTTTCCTTTTTTTGGGTTGGTGGATTTACACAGTTTATTTTATAGTCTCTGCAAACCACTCCTAGTTTCCTTGATATTGGTTGCTAGCCATAATCATTTTTTCTCATTAACCAGTTGACAGTAGTTATGCTGTTTATTATTATCAGTATAGCTTTATATTTCGCTAAAACTTGCATCACCAATGGTATTTTTTATATAAACTTTTTTATAGCTATTAAAAAGCCAGATTTCACAAACTTGTAAAATCTAGCCAAAGTACTACTCTCTTTATTACACATGCTATTGTGCATTCACCGTTTTATCTGCAAACTGTAATTTTTCTATCTTAGCTAAGGTATTTTTACCGTCTCTATTTTTTACCGTATCAGTGACAATAGTTTTGCCTTTATTTTTGGTTACTTTATATTCACTTGACTTTCCTGAGAAAATCACCATATTTGATCCTGTATTCCCTATGATATTATTATCTAATTCATTAACGGTGATGCTATTGTTATTTTTACCCAACAAGGTCACGTCTTTTAAATAACGAGAATGGTTGGTATAAGGCTTTTTGGCATCATATTTTAGTGAGAAGTTACCATTTAGGCTGGCACTAATTTGAGCATTATAAGTAATGTATGGATGCAAAAATTTTCCCATTAATGCATAACCCATTGGATCTTTGGCTTTTATATCATCTCTAGTTTTGGCGATATAAATATCCCACATACCACCTGTGCCATCTTTCCATGCACCCCACAGACCATAATAGCTATCAACCACAGATGCTAGATACTCTTGGCTAAGGCTATTTTCTTTGCCTAGTTCTTTAATCCATGCTTTGTTCTCCCCTCCTCGTCCCCATAGATTTTTGCTTAAACCATTTTTTTGAGCAGCACGAATTTTTTGTTGATATGCAGGTAATGCACCTGGTTGGGTATTTTTACCATCAACGCCGATACCTGTATCATGAACCATATGCAAAATCTCTTCATAAGTAGCATCTCTATGGTCATCATAGTTTTGAGCCATGTACCATTTGCTACCTTCCACTTGGATTTCATTTTGGTACAATGGTTGCCCCTGCACTTTATTACCGACTGGATTTTTACCATCATCTTGACCATTTAATAGGGTTAGTAACGCACCATTATCTGCCATTTTGTTGGCAACTGCCTTTTTATCACCGCCAAATTGTGAGCCTTTATAATCAGTTAAATAATGCAGTAATACATTTTTTGCTCGTAAAATTTGCTCATCTGTGATTTTTGATTGAGCGACAATGTGAATTGGTTTGCCATTTGGTGCAGTAAGGCTGGTATAACGGTTAAAGTCATTACCTTGATACAAACTGCCTAGGCTTTTTGGAATGTTTTTAGTGATAGGGTTATTTTTAATGCCATTGCTAGTTGTCGTAGGTTTAGTTGGTTTGGTTGGCGTTGTTGGTTTATCACCCAAAGCATTATCATTACCACCGTTACCACCACAGGCAGCCATCGCTAAATAGGTTACAATAACACAACTGATTGTGATAAGTTTTTTCATGTCTATGTTCCTTAGTTTGACATAGTGATTAATTTCACTTCTATAAAAACCAATCTTATACAAAAATAATTTATGGTACTAACAAATTTTTTTAGTAGCGTTTAAGATAATAATGTTGCTTTTTATTGTTTAAGTCTAAATCTGGCGACTGATTGTCATAATCAAGTTGAATATTAGCATTGACTTTATTATCAGTTTCCACCGCTAAATAATAGCGAACATCATTACTATCGCTCACACTTGGTTTTATAAGGCTATGAGGATTTTTTGGTAAATCAATGGCAACCGAAAACGGCACACTTGCAACACTAACTTGCTTTTGGGCAATTATAGTTGCTGATTTATCCGCCATATATTTATTATAACCGTAGATAGTAATGGTTATCGGTATGCCTTGTATCACTAATGGTTGATGACTGCTAAAAGTAAAGTTTATACGGCTTACCGCTTGGGCTTTGCTTGTCATGCTTGTATGCTTGTTAGCACTTTGTTGTAAGCCTGTACTTGCATCACTACAAGCAACTGTACACAAAGATGCAAGCATCATAAAGCTAATTGTGATCAGTTTTTTCATAAGAATATTCCTTTTAGAGTTGAACCCAAGGGTTAAGTTTATAAGACTAAGGTTTAATAATTTATCAATAGATTGAAAAAAGCCATTATTTCATATTTAATTATGAATAAACATAGGGACCTACTCATAATAACCATGAATAAATTCAATGATTCAGCACTCAGCGGTCAACATTTAAAAGTCTTTACCACTTTGCACGAGATTGGCACAGTCACCGCCAATGATTATCAGCAAGATTTGATATTACCAAAGGTCTATAATGCGGTAAGTCCGCTCGTTAAAAGCCTGTATTTAGAAATTTATCCCTACAGCAAAGGCTCTGAGAAAAAAACCTTGAGTTATTACGCTCGCGAGAAATCCAACTGATGTTTTCACCGATTGCTCCTAATCATAATGACATTATGGCAACCCGCATATTTGATGATGTATCTGAATGTTTTTTTGACCCGAGTCAGCGAGATGCTCCAAAAAGTTTACAAGACTTTCAAAAGGCTCATTATATTGGTTTAACCTTTAGAAAAACGATACCTGTAGAAGACCAAACCGAAGAGCAAAAGATACAGACTGTTCATGCAATAAATCAACACACAAAGATTATTTTAAGTGGGTTTTCATCAATTCCACAATTTATTGAAGGTACAAAAAGACTTATTTTTCAGCATTTGCAATGTGTTAAATTGCCTTTTTATGCACCTATTATTGATATGTATATGCTGTGGCACAAACGCTATCAGAATGACCCAAAGCACCAATGGTTTCGTGGGCAAGTGATGAAAAGTACAGAACATTTACGAGCCGATTGTTTTTAACAGTTCTTGCACGCACAATTTACCAAAATTATTGGCAGATTGTGGGCTTGCCCCTGTAATCAATTTTCTATCAATATGGCAGGTTTTATCCGCTTTTTTATTAACAAAACTTACGCCTAGTTTTTCCAATTTTTCGCCATACATCCATGGCATATGCCCCGGCATATAACCAACCATTGGTGTTTGCTTATCGACACTATCAGGGAAACCTGCTATTTGATAACCGTTATAAATATAGTCGCTGTTTGCCTGTCCTATGGCTTGCTTAACCGTATTTAAATTAGCAGAAAGCAACGAAGCAGGAGCATGACAAATCGCCATCATATACAAACCCTGTGTGTGCGACCAATGAATAAGTTTGCCTAAATCTTCATTGTCAGGCAAGCCAAGCATTGCACCATGTCCTCCGGGTATAAACACCGCAAGGTAATCATCACTATTTGGCATTTCATTAGCCACAAAATTAGCGAGGCTTTTCGGATTTTCAAATTGTGCTTGATAATACTGATAAATAGCTTTGACATTTTCATCTTTATGAGGCATTGCCCACATTTCTATTTTTACCGAACCGCCTGTTGGTGTGTAAATATCTACTTCAAAGCCTGCGTTTTTTAAGTGTAGCATAGGCAAGAGCATTTCTACAGGGTGGTTACCTGTAGAGAACTTTGTACCATTTGCCATAGTCATATTGCATTCTTCGGTACATACCATCAGCACTTTTTTATTACCTTGATAAGGGTTTTCATAAACCGTATTATCAAAATCGGTGGTATCAGAAGTCGCTAATTTTAATGCAAGTTTTGATGGCTTAAATGCACCATCTTCAGTAGGTTGTGGAGCTATGCCGAGTAGTTTTTTTAACATCAGAGTTCCTTATCTAGACTAAAATTTTGTATTACAATTATATGCAATGGTGGTATATTGATTAATTGCAAGCATTTTGTGTGTAAAATATCTAACAATTCATTTAATTTAGAAATTAAAAGTTGCAGGTCTTGTTAAGTAATAAAAGTACAGAACATTTACGAGAATAATGGTTTTATCTTTCGGTGCATAAAATCCACCATCCTATCCTGTCATCCTATTTATTACTTATTTTTCTTTTCCCTATAAACCCAATACGGCAAATAGGTACAGACAAAAATAACCTCAAACAGCAAAAAAACCGAGGTAAATATGCTATTAGTTTCGCCCATTTGCAGAACTTGCCCACCAATAAGGCTAAAATCCCACAGCCAATGAAAAAGAATGATAGGGATAATATTGTTTATTTTTAATCTAACAAAAGCAAAGAACAAACCCGCAATCAAGGTAACACCTAACTGCCCCAACATAGCGACCAATTCTAAGCCACCAAACACATTGACCGAATGTAATAATGAAAAGGTAATCGCACTGATAAACACAGCTTTAACTTTACTTTCCTTAATAAAAGTGGCAAAAACCACCCCACGATATACCAATTCTTCCGAAATCCCAACTAAAAGAGTAGTAACACAAACGAGGTAAAATAATTTCCATTGCTCTGAGGTAATGCTGTCGGCATTAGCAATGACAAAATAACCAAGATACAATAGCATAATTGTACCAATAACGAGCATAGGCACAAACCAAAGCATATTTTTAAAGTTGATTTTACCAAAGCCTAATTCTTGCCATGAAAAATATTTTTTCGCCATAAAAAAGGCAAAAATAGTCATCACAATTTCAAACCAAACAAGGGTTTCCACCATTTCTGATTCGCCATACCTCACCCCATTAATATGATATGTAGTGTACATTCCTATACCGATAAGGACAGTATAAATAAAGGCAGTTAGATAACTGATTTTTTTTAGTTGAGATAGGTTGTTCATATTTATTCTCTTAAACTACGTTATTCTCTTAAACTAATTTTCTGTTTCCGAACGATTATCTTCTTTATTCTTAAAAAACAACCCTGCCACATGATTGCGACGAACGGCAGTAATTCGCCAAGACAGCAAACCGTGGTCATTACCAAGATTAGACACCCTCGCCCAAAATGACGGCTTATCAAAATGCTCTTTGGTATATTCTTCGATGTCAATCTGTTGATAATTATGCTTGCCGGCACTTAACATCATCAAGGCTTTACCACTGCTATCGCCTGATAATTTTTTACCAATTTGGTCACAACCCAACTCTCGTGAGCGAGATAATGGCAAGCCAAACAGATAATTAACCACAGGGAAATTCATCCACAAAGTAGAAAGAATATACCACCATTTCACATGATTAAATTTGATATGCCCAAGCTCATGCCCTAAAATAAATCTTAGCGATTCCATATCATTATTGGCAATGCAACGCTCAAAAACATCAGAATAAATAGCGGAAAAGTTGCGATAGCCCGGAACACAAGTTGCATAAGCGTTTAACGCACCATTACCATTGACGAGATATAGTTCAGGGGTTTTTTCAAAGCCCAATTCTTCTGCCATTTCTACAAACATTTTATACACTTCAGGGTATTGGTGTTCATTGAGTCGTACCGAATTACCTCGTAATTTGCCATACATTTTGCCAATGGCAAACAGAACATATAAGAAAAATGCCACAGGAATAAACAGAACGGTAAACCAATAATAATAATTTTCCAGCGCTTCTAAAGTGTCTTTATCTTCAGCGGATAATTCGGCTAATACCTCTTTATCGGTTAAATCTTTTGCTTTTGAGTGGTCTGCTTGATAACTGCTAATCATCTCTGTTTTTACCGTATCGATGATTTCAGTACGATAAAAAGAACCGATAAATAAGGCGATTAATAGGATAATGGTAACAATTACCCCAAGTGACAAAAATTTATTTTCTTTGGGGTGTTTGCATTGGCAAATTTCTTGGTGGTTCATGATTTTTTTGACCTTTTTTGTGATAAATTATTGATCAATGAGTATAACGGAAAATTAAAATAAATCCTGATACATTTATGCCAAAATACGTTATTTATCGTGGTTATAATTTATCGCTGTTATATGCTAATTTTTTGTGTATTCTTGTCAACGTTTGCCGTTCATTGCCATTCTCATCAGTGTAGAACTCTCTTACCAATCCTTTGATAATAAAACCATTATATTTTGAATTTCCCCACTTTTTATATAAACGTCATTTTTATTCAAAGTGCTAACGGTTAGCCCCTCAGCAAATTGGGCAATTTCTGAGAAAGTTAATTCAGGGCAAACCTTTTGGATAAGAGTTAAATAGGAAGTGAGATGCTTGTTCATGATTTGTTTCCTAAATACCACATCATGACTTGATACAGAAAATATATGAACTTTCATTATTTCACATAGCAGAAATGCAAACAATTCTCCATTTTCTTATCTAATGTCGGTTGAAAAACAAAACCCACACTAGTGCTGATGTTACTCACAAAATTAACCACAGCATAAATGGTTTCGTAAAAAAATAATGCAAAGTACAAAGCATTTTCTAAAGTAATATTTTATGTTTTATAGATTATGTTAGTTGTCGTTTTTCACTGTTTGATAAATTAAGATAGCTTTAACAAATAAACATAAGATTTTAGCCAGTTAATATACACAAACTTTTGGTTAAGTCGTTGATCACATTGCTTATAAACAATGCTGAAGACAATATTTATTACATTATTTTTTCACCAATTATACCAACTAAAAACCCTATGGTTGCACCCATAGAAGTCAGGTAACTTTTTTCCATTTTACTTTCAGGAATAATATCTTGGATAAGTAAATATAAAATTCCACCACTGGCAAAAGTCATTAAATGTGCTGTTATTTTGGGATAATCGCTTAAAAATAAATGCCCAATAAAAACGCCTATAACGCCAAAAAAACTTAAAAAGAAAAAGATGATAAGTGTCTTTTTTACTGTAAATCCACTTTGTACTAAATCTCTAAAAGAATTAAAAGCCTCAGGTAAATTCTGTAATCCAATAAAAACGGCTAACAGTGTTGCCATTGTTGGTTCAATAGCAAATACGGCACCCAGTGCGATAGATTCAGGTAAAAAATCCATTAACATTGCCAATAATGATGCGGTTTGTCCTCCTTTTTTTGCAAGGTAACGGTCAATGTACATAAACAAAAATGCCCCCACCAAAAACGAAATAACCATGGGAATTAAGTTTAATTCTTCTAATCCTTTTGGAATAAGCACCAAAGCGACTGCAGATAATATAATCCCTGCACCAAAAGACATTAGGGTATGGGTTATTTCCTGTTTTATTGGGCTTTTATCCATATGATGGTTAAATAAATTTGCTAAAACTCCACCAATGAAAACAGTAATTCCTGCAAATGCTCCGTATAAAATTAAGGTTAGATTCATTTTTTATTTGTACCTTTATTTTTTAAATTGTTGCCAACGACCATGGTTTTTTATTGCTTATGCTACGGTATAGTTTTGTTCGGTGACTCATTTTATTAGTTTAAGTTTAAAATTAGTTTAAGTTTACATTTTTTTGTATCACTTTATTGTTTTACTACAGATTAACTGGGCTTAACCCAAATAAGTTTATTCTTATTATCACGATAGAACTTATCATTGGTTACAAGCTTTTTTCAAAATATTCCAACAACTCTTTAACTTTTTCAATCCGTTGTGTGGCATTTTCTAAAACGGCTTCTTTAATAGGTTTATAGCGGATGCCAGTCGCTCCATTCATACGATATTCATTAGGCTTAGATTGAATTAATTTGATAATTGTTATCGCATCAACAGGTGTATCAGAAGAAAACTCTAAAGTTACGGCATTATCATTGGCATCAATTTTAGTAATGCCAAGTGGCTCTGCTTGTAAGCGTAACTGATGAATGGCAAATAAATTGCCGGTTTGTTCTGGTAATGCACCAAACCTATCAATCATTTCGCTACGAATGTCAGTTAATGCCGCTTTTTCATCCACATTACTAATGCGTTTATAAAACATTAAACGTTGATGCACATCATGTAAATACGCTTCAGGGATAAGTGCTGAGCAATGCATGTTGATGTCTGCTGTCAATGATAATGGCAAGGTTAAATTGGGTTCTTTACCTTGTTTAATTGCCTTAGTGGCTCGTTCAAGCATGTCCATATATAGGCTAAAACCTATTGCTTGCATATTGCCAGACTGCTGTTTACCCAGTAACTCTCCTGCCCCACGGATTTCTAGATCCTCACTAGCAAGCATAAAACCTGCCCCCAGTGTATTGGCTCGCTCAATCGCTTTTAGGCGTTTTTTAGCATCGCTTTTTAGCCCTTTAATCGATGGTACAAGCAAGTAGCAATAGGCTTGATGGTGGCTACGCCCAACACGCCCACGCAGTTGATGTAATTGCGCCAAACCAAACTTGTCTGCCCGTTCAATAATAATGGTATTGGCATTTGGCACATCAATGCCAGTTTCAATAATCGTAGTACAAACTAATACATTGTGTTTTTTGTGATAAAAATCACGCATCACTTGCTCAAGTTGACGCTCCTTCATCTGCCCATGCCCTACACCTACACGGGATTCTGGTACCAGCTCTCGGATACTCTCAGCCATACGTTCAATGCTTGCTACATCATTATGTAAAAAGTACACTTGCCCACCACGCAATAGCTCACGCAAAATAGCTTCTTTCATGACTGTATCACGCTTTTGCATAACAAAGGTTTTAATGGCAAGACGACGAGCTGGAGGTGTCGCAATAATCGACATATCACGCATGCCAGACAATGCCATATTGAGTGTGCGAGGGATTGGCGTTGCTGTCATTGATAGGCAATCAACATTCGATTGCATCGCTTTAATACGTTCTTTATGCCGCACGCCAAAACGATGTTCTTCATCAACAATCATCAAACCAAGATTGTTAAACTTAACATCTGCTTGCAAAATTTTGTGCGTACCAATGACAATATCTACCGTACCATCAGCAAGCCCCGAAAGAACTTTATCCTGATGTTTTTTACCGCCAAAGCGAGACAAACTCTCGATGTTAATTGGCCAATCGGCAAAACGGTCAAGGAAGTTATCCACATGTTGCCCAGCAAGTAGTGTAGTTGGCACAAGTACCGCCACCTGATAGCCAGCATTAACAGCAATAAAAGCTGCACGCATAGCAACTTCAGTTTTACCAAAACCAACATCACCACACACCAGCCTATCCATTGGTTTATTTTGCTTCATATCATGAATAACAGCGTTAATAGCGTTGATTTGATCTGGTGTCTCTTCAAACGCAAACTGACTGGCAAATAAATCATAAGTGGTTTGCTCTACTTTAAAGCGGATGCCTTCTTTGGCATCTCGGCGAGCCTGTACATTAAGCAACTCTGCCGCCACATCATGGATTTGTTCAAGTGCCTTTTGTTTTGCCTTGTCCCATTTGCCACTACCAATTTTATGCAATGGCGCAAGTTCTGGATCGCCCCCACTGTAGCGACTAATTAAATTTAAATTGGTAACAGGCACATAAATACTGGCATCATCGGCATATTTTAGATGGATAAACTCTTGCTCATCATCCATATGACCCTGACCATTAACATCAAGTGTTATCAAACCTTGATAACGTCCAATGCCATGCTCAATATGTACCACAGGGCTATCAATCGTCATTTCGGTGACACTTTTAATTAAAAACTCTTCTGATACATCAGATTGACGACGACGGCGAGTTTGTAAAACAGTACGCCCAAAAAGCTGGGTTTCACTGATGACAATAAGCTTGTTTGCAATAAATACGCCTCGTTCTATTGGGGCAACGGTAAGACCAATTTTTTTTGATCCTGATTCAAAAAACTCAGCTAAATTTTCATACAGCACAACCTCCAACTTATCTTTTAGTAAGTCGAGCAAAATCTCACGTCTACCAGCAGTTTCGGCAACAATTAAGATAGGTGTTGAGTTTTGGGTATTATTGCCAGTTGAATGATTGTGGATAAAATTCAACAAATTTTCCAATGGTTCTTTTTGTTGATGGCTAACAGGCAACTCTGGCGGTAGTAAAATATCATCGATAAATACATGACTTATCGAATTGCCACCCTGTAATGCATTTGTCGAAAAATACACTCTGGGATATTGGTTAATCTGTTCGTTTAGCCTATTATTAGCAAGATACAGCAACTCAGGTGCAACAACTGGTTTATCAACATCATGGCGTAAATTTTCATAACGTCTGGCAATCTGCTCCCAATGATTTTGTGACTGCTCGCTGACAGACTCATCTAGGATAAATATCGTATCCGCTGGCAAATAATCAAAAATCATTGCCTGCTTTTGCCATGTTTTTAAATCAAAAAACAAAGGTTGATAATACTCAATACCAGCAGGGGCAATGCCGCCCATTACATCAGCATGTAATTCGGATTTACGGCTACTGGTATTTGGAAACATGGTCGCAAAGTTGTTGCGGAAGGTTTCTTTCCCATCTTCTAGTGGAAACTCCTTTGCGGGTAAAATTTGAAAACTGTTAATCGATTTGCTTAAATCTGGTAATTTATGCAAGTCATTAATAACCTCATTACCTTCTTTAAGCATTTCTTCTAAATCTTTCGCTTTTAACGTACGCTGTGTTTGCGGATTAAAAAACTTAATGGATTCAATCTCATTATCAAACAAATCAATACGTACAGGGAACGGCTGCCCTATTGCAAACAAGTCGATTACACTACCTCTAATAGCAAACTCACCTGGTTCAAATACGTTATCCACTGCTCTGTAGCCTGCTTTAGCAAGTTGGCTGCGTTGTTTTTCTACCTCAAAAATGTCGTTTACATTTAAGTCAAAATGTTGACCAATCAACCAGCTGGCAGGGGCAACTCGTTGCATCAACGTTTGCACGCTAATCAGTAAAATGCCCTCGGTTGGCATATTGGTCAACAGACTGATACGCTCGGATACAATATCTTGATGGGGTGAAAGTTCATCATAGGTTAGCGTTTCCCAATCTGGAAATACATGCGACTCTACGCCACAAAATCGCAATTCAGTTTCTATCTGATTTAGCTGATTTTGGTTAGCAGTAACCACGACTTTTAAACGCTGATTGACTTTGTCATCTGCCAATTGAGTAAGGCTTGCAAGCCACAGACTTAGACTCGCCCCATGCATAGGTGAAAGCTTTCGCTGTTGTACGACTGGCTTGGTAGCAATTGGAAATAGTTGGTTATTTAGGGTCTGAAATGTTGTTATCAAAGTTGAGATAGGCATAGCTATAGATTAAGCTCTAGATAAGTAAAATATAAAAATGGTTATTATAAAGTCATTATCTGTTAAGAAAAAGATGCAATAACAGTTTTTATGCAAATAAAGAATACTTTTAATCACTCACTGTAGATACTAATGATTGAAAAAACTAATTATTATCATCAAAAATTTTAATTAGTCATGTTAAAAATAAGTTAGTAAATCTTACTATTTCACAAATATAAAAATCATACCATTTATTACAGTTTGATTAAAAATTTGTAAAAAATCGTTTTTTTTGATACAATATTTAAGTTTTTTATTTATTTTTTGCAAAATTTTTGTGATTTTGCATGTTTTTGCTTTAATGTGCAATTTTGTTATTATTTAGTTTTTATTAAATATACTGCACATTTTTTGCAATTCAGAATACATGCTGTTTTTTAATATTAATAAAAAAAACTTATCGTACCTTATTTCTTTAGTTGCTTTAGCTAGACTGTCAGAGTCTGCTGATAGTAACAATAGCATAAGATATTGTTGTTTTTTAAAATCACAAAGAATTTTGCATATTTTTTTAACAACCCAAAAGGTTAATTATGCAAAATAAGTTTAATAAAATCCCCAAACCACTTATCGAAAGATACCGCAAACGTTTATACAAAACAGATTATAATGTTGGAGACAACAATGTCGTTTTGTTTGGCATGGATATCCACAATCCTGTATTTATGATTACTGCTTTATTGATAGTTGCTTTTGTGGGACTGACTCTTTCAATGCCAGAACAGGCTAACACCCTTTTAAATGGTGCAAAAAATTGGGCAGTAAACACTTTTGACTGGTTTTTTATCAGTGCCGGTAATTTATTTGTATTATTTTGTTTACTATTGGTTTTCTCTCCTTATGGCAAAATATGCATTGGCGGTTTAACTGCCAAACCAGAATTTAGCCGCATGTCTTGGTTTGCCATGCTATTTGCTGCTGGCATGGGTATTGGCTTAATGTTTTGGTCGGTTGCTGAACCATTAGCATACGCAAGTGGTTGGTATGGTACACCATTAAATATTGAAGCCAACTCACCAGAAGCATTTAATGCTGCCATGGGTGCTACCATGTACCATTGGGGTTTACACCCTTGGGCAATTTATGCCGTAGTTGGTTTATCGCTTGCCCTGTTTGCATTTAATTTTAAGTTTCCTTTAACCATCCGTTCTGTTTTTTATCCTATTTTTAAAGAGCGTACTTGGGGGCTGCCTGGGCATATCATTGACATATTAGCAGTACTAGCAACCATTTTTGGCTTGGCAACCTCACTTGGGCTAGGTGCACAACAAGCCGCTGGTGGCTTTAAGTTTTTATTTGGTATTGATCTAGGCTTAAATGTATTAGAGATGATTATCATCGCGCTTGTAACCTCAGTTGCAACCATTTCTGTTGTGCGCGGGCTTGAAGGTGGGGTAAAAATATTAAGTAACATTAACATGTTGATTGCATTATTATTGCTTTTGTTTATTTTTATTGTTAGCAATCCCCTCTCTGTATTTACCAATTTGTTTGACACCACTATCAATTATGCTAAATACATTGTGCCGCTATCTAACCCAATTGGGCGTGAAGATAGCGACTTTTACCACGGTTGGACTGTATTTTACTGGGCGTGGTGGATTAGTTGGTCACCTTTTGTTGGTATGTTTATTGCTCGCATTTCAAAAGGTCGCACAGTGAGAGAGTTTATTACCTCAGTGATGATTATCCCTACTATTGTTACTATCATTTGGATGACAGTTTTTGGACAAACAGGGCTAAAACAATATGCTAACAAAACTGGTGAACTGACCAATGGTGTAACTGATGCCTCACTCACCCTATTTCAAATGTTAGCTGAATTACCATTTAGTATGATTACCTCATTAATTGCCATTGTTTTAGTACTGGTATTTTTTGTCACTTCATCTGATTCTGGCTCATTAGTCATTGATACCATCACCGCTGGTGGTAAACTAGAAGCCCCTGTGCCCCAACGAATTTTTTGGGCAATCGCCGAAGGTTGTATCGCATTTGCATTGTTATATGGTGGTGGAGAACAAGCCTTAAAGTCACTTCAGGCAGGTGCTGTCAGTGCAGGTTTACCTTTTACTTTTGTACTTATTATCATGTGTGTTAGCCTATGGCTTGGTTTACGTAAAACTTATAGAGCACGTGAACAACTCATTGATGAACTAGAACAACAGTAATATAAGAAAATGCACTAAAAAACGCCCATTAGCTCAATAGTTAATGGGCGTTTTTATTTTTTTGTTTTAGCTTGTGGTGTCACCTACAAATAGCTCACTCAAAAAAAGTATCTACCACTTTACCTTTTAATGTTTGATTAATAAATGGTGTGTTTTTACCATTAGATAACATGTTTTGACGATTCACTTGCCAGCATTGATTAGGGTCAATAAGCACCGACCCTTGGATATGATGATATTCATTACTTATGCCAGAAATTTTTGCAGGGTTAGTACAAATTTTTTCAACCAATTGACTAGGCGTTAACACTTCATCTTCTACAAGCTTACAGGCTAATGACATAAAGGTATCAAAATTTGATATACCAGGGCGAGTTTCAGCAAATGGGGCTTTTTTAGCTGTATCTGCCAACGGCTCATGGTGGCTACAAATCGCATCAATGGTGCCATCAGCAAGCCCCTTACGCAATGCTTGCTGGTCAGTATTACTGCGTAGCGGTGGTAATACATAAGCAAGTGAGTTAAAGCCCTCTAGGCTGTCATCTGTTAAATGCAACTGGTGCATTGCAACATCACAAGTAACAGGTAACCCCTTGTTTTTAGCCCAAGCAATTAATTCAACAGATGATTTAGTCGTAAGCTGGCTAAAATGTGCTGATATGCCAGTTTCTTCTACCATCAACAGTTGTTTTGACAAAGCAACGGTTTCCGCAATCCAAGGGATACCCTGTAAACCATGGAATGAGGCAATGTAACCCTCATGTGCAACACCACCTTCTGACAAACTGGGTTCATTAGGATAAAAGAAAACCTTTAATCCAAAAGTTGCCGCATACTCAAGTGTACGGAGCATTACCATATCATTTGCAAACGGTTTGCCTGCATTAGTAACCGCAATACAGCCGCCTTGCTTTAATCCAGCAACATTAGCAGGATGCTCGCCTGCTAACCCAGAAGTCAGTGCACCTAAAATATGTAAATGAATGCCACCATCGTACCAAGCCCTTTCTCGTAAGCCTTTAAATAACGAACCATTTTCTAAAATAGGGTCGGTATCTGGCGGTATGACCACATGTAAAAAGCCATTGTTACGTGCTGCCATACCTTCTGATTGCAGGGTGCCATGATGTTGTTGCCCGGGTTCTCTTAATCTTGCACACAAGTCAACAAGGGGTGGTAATAACCAATGCCCAATCGTATTTTTATTACTTAAATCTGGTTGCTTAAAACTTTGAGGTAGTAGGTTTAACATTTTTGTCATAGTTATTCTCCCATCTCACAAGTTTTGCTAAGTTTTGTTTTTGCCAGTGTCATTTGTTTGCGATATTCACGTTGTCCTTCCATGGCAAGTGATAAAACTGCCATACGCACTGCAATGCCATTGTTAACTTGCTTTAGGATAACAGACTGCTCGCCGTCGGCAACACTTGAGGCTATTTCAACACCTCTGTTCATTGGACCTGGGTGCATTACTAATGCGTTAGGTTTTGCCTTAACAACTCTTTCTGGGGTTAAACCATAAGTTTTAAAATATTCACTTGATGATGCCAACAATGGTGAGCCAATACGTTCATTTTGAATTCTTAACCCCATTAATACATCACAGTTTACAACCGCATCATCTATATTTTCATACACAGTCACGCCATAGCGTTTAATACCTTTTGGTAAAAGGGTTTGTGGTGCACATACTCGAATATCTTTTACCCCAAGGGTTTTTAATGCACTGATATCAGAGCGAGCAACACGAGAATGCTTGACATCCCCTACTATACAAACCGATAACTCTTCAAATGGTTTTTTTGCTTCTCGATAAATAGTCAACATATCAAGCATACCTTGCGTTGGGTGTGCATGCCAACCATCACCCCCATTAATAATAGCAATATCAGGCGTCACCTCGGTTGCCATAAAGTGTGCAGCACCAGATGCACTGTGGCGAACAACAAAAATATCGGCACTCATTGCTTGCAAATTCCATAGAGTGTCCCGCAAGCTTTCACCTTTTTTAGTGCTAGAGGTCGCAATATCCAAATTCAACACGTTTGCCCCCAACCTTTTTTCAGCAACTTCAAAGGTAGTTCTTGTTCTGGTAGAATTCTCAAAAAACAAATTCATCACAGTTACACCTTCTAAGTCAGTAGCATTACATAAATGACCATTTTCATCAAAATAACTTTCTGCTTTATAAATAATATGCTCCAACTGTTGCTTAGACAATCCCTCCACCCCCAAGAAATGACGTATCCCGCCAGCCTTAGTTATTTGTGGCTGACTGAGTGATGCATTTAGGCGTGCATCTATATCCATTTGAGTTTTATCCATAGCAATTACCGTTTTTAAGGTTGTAAATACAAAATTGTGAATATTTAGCCAGCAGAGCTTACTTTAGTAAATTATCGAAAGGACAAACCGTGTGAAATTTGATAAACTCTGTACAAAATTTATAGTTTATTCTACCTAATTTTATATGCCGTCTAAAGCATATTTTAACTTAAATTGTGAGCTAACATGTATCGCCCAATATTTATCTACCTATTAGCTGACATAGTTGAAAGTTGCCAAGCTAAACACAAAATTGATCCAACAACGCCCTATTTATTATTGGTTTAATAACATTAAAAACAGGATAAAAAATGATAACACTCAACACTTACTTAAACGAACAAAAACATACATCCTTTGCTATTACAAGTGCAGTTAGCACCATTGCAACAGTTGGTGTTAAAATCAGTAAACTATTGCAACAAGGTGCGTTAGCAGATATCCATGGAGAAGCAGGCAACCAAAATGTGCAAGGTGAAGAACAAAAAAAGTTAGATGTGATTGCTAACGATATGCTATTAAATGCTTTATCTAAAAACCCTGTTTGTGCGGGTGTTGCCTCAGAAGAATTAGCCAATGCCACGCCAACAAACCCAAATGGCGAAATTTTAGTACTTTTTGATCCACTTGATGGCTCTAGCAATATTGATATCAATATGAGTGTCGGTACTATATTTTCTATCCTACCCTACCAACACCAAGGATCAGAAGTTAACAATAATGACTTTTTACAAACAGGAAGAAATCAATTAGCAAGTGGCTATATTGTTTATGGTCCTGCGACCATGCTTGCCATAACTTTTGGTAGTGGCGTTGCTATGTTTAGTCTTGACCCAACTAGCAATGAATATGTGCTTATTAAAGAAGGTGTGAAAATTAGTAGCAAAACAAAAGAATATGCCATTAACGCATCTAACTACCGCCACTGGTTACCACCTATGCAACAATATATTGATGAATTAATTGCAGGTGAAGATGGTGTGCGTGGTAAAAACTATAATACCCGCTGGGTGGCTGCTATGGTTGGCGATGTACACCGTATATTATGCCGTGGTGGCATTTTTACTTACCCATTTGACACCAAAGACCCAAACAAACCTGGCAAACTACGCTTAATGTATGAGGCAAACCCGATGGCATTGTTAGTTGAACAAGCTGGTGGTTTAGCAACTGATGCAGTTCATGATATTTTAGACATCAAGCCAACGAATATTCACCAACGTGTGCCTGTTGTTTTAGGTAGTAGTGAAGAAGTTAAGAGGGTAAAAGAATTACATGTTTAACAGTTTTTCTTGTTGAACATTGATTAATATTTAACTACTATGGGCGTGTATTTACATTCCCATTTTTTATATTTTTTGTTTTATAGGGACTAAAAGTGAAAAATCTATTACCCTTTGTTATATCTTCATTGCCTTTACTAACCATACATACCACCACCTATGCAGAAATCATTGATGACATTTATGGTAACTGCATCGCAGAATCTGGCACTATCAATAATACAATAGTCAACGCGTGTTCTAGTCTAGCATCTAGTGAATATAAAAAATCCATGACTGCTGATTACAATCGTATTTATCATGCTTTAAAAAAAACCAACCCAAAAGATGCAAAAAAATTAGAACAGTCTCAAATTGCATGGCTTGAATACCGTAATAAATATTGTGAATTAACTGGCAAGTATATAGGTTCTCCAATGTATGAATATTGCCCGATGCAATTAAACCATCAACGTGCAATTGAATTAAATGAGATGAGCCATGATTTCTAATATAAGCCTCTATCAACAAGCCTTAGATCAGCTAAAATCCAAACAGCAATACCGTTTAATCCCTTCTTTAATCCATCAAGGTAAATTTGTTAAGGTTGATAATAAAAAGCTATTAAACATTGCCAGTAACGACTACCTTGCTATTGGCATGGACAAAAAACTACAGGCAGATTTTTTAGACTACATTGCTGACATGCCAATTGATGAACGACCAAAACTAGGGGCTACATCTTCAAGACTCTTAACGGGCAATGACGTGCAGTTAGATAAGCTAGAAAGTGAGTTAGAAGCTTGGTATGCTGCCGCTTATGTTAAAAACTCGGTAGATTCAACTAGCAAAAAAGTTGCCCTTGTTTTTAACAGTGGCTACCATGCTAACATTGGTTTATTACCTGCATTAACTAGCATACCTGTTAAAACAATGATTATTGCAGACAAACTTGTACATGCAAGCATCATTGATGGTATGCAACTATCAAAAATTAATAACAAAACCAGTTTTAAACGTTATCGCCATAATGATTATGCACATCTGCAAGACCTAATCAAACTTGTTTCAGACGATGTACAACGCATCATTGTTGTTACAGAAAGCATATTTAGTATGGATGGCGATAAAGCAGATTTAACAGAACTGGTGAGAATAAAACAAACTGACAAACGTATAGAACTGTATGTTGATGAGGCTCATGCCATTGGCGTATGTGCTAAAACAGGCTGCGGAGTTGCTGCAGAAACAAACACCATCCATGAGATTGACTATTTAGTGGGAACATTTGGTAAAGCCTTTGCCAGTATGGGGGCTTATTTAATTTGCGAAGCCGTTGTAAAACAATGGCTAACCAATAGCTTGCGTCCATTAATTTTTAGCACGGCGTTACCACCTATAACACATGCATGGAGCCGGTTTATTTTAGCAAAAATGCCTTATTTAAATGATAGGCGAAAACAATTGCATACTTTATCGACTACTATGGTAAAAGCAATAGAAGAAAAAACCCAGCAAGTTAATCCTAGTCAATCCGCCATTATCCCCTATATTTTAGGCAGCAATGAGTTAGCATTGGCCAAAGCAAAACAATTACAACAAGCTGGCTTTTATGCCTTACCAATACGCCCACCAACTGTGCCAGTCAATTCTGCTCGTGTGCGTTTAGTAATGCATGCAGCAATAAATGAGCAAAATTATAAAAAACTGCTACAATGTTTATAGTTTAATCTTCTATTTTTATTATGTCACAACCTAACATCATGTCTTTATCAAAGCGTAAAAATAGTATTGCAAACCAATTTGCTAATGCCAATAGTTATGGCAAACATGCAACTGTACAAAAAAAAATTTGTGAGTTAATCAGCCAAAAAGTACCTGCAAGAAGTTACAATAGCATTTTAGAAATTGGTGCTGGCACGGGCATACTCACTTATTATCTTGCAAATAAAGTATCCGCAAAAAATTGGTATATTAATGATTTAACAAATCAATCGACTCAAAAAATCAGTCACATACTACCAAATGCCAAATTTTATTTTGGTGATGCAGAATTTATGGACTTAGGCACTGACCATGACCTTATTGTCAGTGCAAATACCGTTCAATGGTTTGATAATCCATTAAGTTTTATTGGCTCATCAGCAAAAAAACTACAGTTAGGTGGACAATTACTATTCAACACATTTACCCCCAATAATTTTTATCAAATAAAAGCTATTACAGGTCATGGTTTACAATATCCAACTGTTGAACAATGGAAAAATGAATTAAATAAATTTGGTTTTAAACAAGTAGAAGCAAGCATCCATCATTATACATTATGCTTTGATACGCCATCCGAAGTATTGCAACATATCAAACAAACAGGCGTATCTACCGCTAATAATAATGGCGCTAGTTTTGTTTGGACAAAATCCACATTACAACAATTTTATTGCCAATATAAAAATAAGTACAGTAACCACAAAAAACAAGTAGAACTAAGCTATGAGGTACTATTAATCAGTGCGATTAAAGCCTAAAAAAAGCTTTACACTATAGTGTGCAAAGAAAGTGCTATAAGGAAAACAAGCAAAGACGTATCAGTAATATTTCTAGCAAGTTTGACACCGTACTATAAACTCAGTTCGTTCACTATATAAAAACCACAGGGTTTGTCCTGTGGTTTTTTATCTATCATAAATGCTTATCTATTCATTAATCATTTTCTGGTGACATAAAGCGATAAGTAAAGCCTGCTAAAATTGCACCCACGATTGGAGCAACCCAGAATAACCAAAGCTGTTGAATCGCCCAACCGCCAACAAAAATTGCTTGGCTAGTACTGCGGGCTGGGTTAACTGATGTGTTAGTAACAGGGATACTGATTAAATGGATTAGTACTAATGCCAAACCAATTGCTAAACCTGCAAAACCTGCTGGTGCTTTAGAATGAGTTACACCCAAAATAACAATTAAAAAGAAAAACGTCATTACAACCTCTGCAACCAATGCTGCTATCATGTTGTAACCACCTGGTGAATGCTCGCCATATCCGTTAGCAGCAAAACCGCCGATTGTTTCAAAGTTAACACTGTTAGTAACAATCAAATAAATGATGGCTGCACCAACAATCGCACCTAACACTTGCGAAACAATGTAAGGCACCAAATCTTTTGTAGGGAAGCGTCCACCAGCCCATAAACCAAAAGAAACAGCAGGGTTTAGGTGACAGCCAGAAATATGACCAATTGCATAAGCCATGGTAACCACAGTTAAACCAAACGCCAACGACACACCAACAAAACCTACATTTAAGGCAGGGAACAGTTCAGCATTTGTAGCTAACACCGCCGTACCACAACCACCCAGTACAAGCCACATAGTACCGATAAACTCAGCCATTAATTTTTTCATAACATTACCTCAAATAATAAATTATAATTTTTCAAACCAAATAATAACCATTCCTAGTTAAGATTTGACAAATTTGATGGTAAACTTAAAAAAAATAGCAGTCAATTTTGGTTACAAAACAGCATACAAAAAGTACTAATCAAACATTTTAATCTACTGTCATTTATGGTTGTAACTTAACGACAAAATAAAAACTAAGACGTTATTTCTACCACATCTAACGCTTTTACCATAAGCTGAATGTTTTGATTGCCATTCCACTCGTTAATATCTAGTTCAAAAAGTACATGCACTTTACTTGCTCGGTAGTCCCAAATGGCGTTATCATAATTAAACCAAATTGCATCAATGGGATATTGTACATCTGGATATTTTAGGCTAAGTTTAAGGTGCTTATCTTTTAAAATACGATGATTAACCACCTCAAAAACACCATCAAAAGCTGGTACGGCAAAACCATGCCCCCAAATATTAGCTTGTTTAAGGTTATCAACAAAAATCAAACTAAAGTCTTTTGCTATCAGTTGTCCATCGGTAAACTTTTCTTCTGTAAATACAGAGTCATCAACCTCTTCTAATATATTATTAAAAGCATCCATAAAACCACTAAAGTTGGACTTTTTAATCGTTAACCCTGCTGCCATCGCATGACCTCCAAAATGCGAAACCAGTTCTGGGTTTTGTTGTGCTACTTGTTCTATCGCATCTCGAATGTGGATTCCTGCAATGGATCTTGCCGATCCTTTAATGAAGTCTTGCTCATCTGTTTTTGCAGTATCAGCTGGGGCAAACACGATTGCAGGCTTGTAGTAGCTTTCTTTAAGTCGCCCAGCCACAATACCAATAACCCCTTGGTGCCAATCGTCTTGGTAAAGCACGAGTGATTTATGATTTTGAGTAAAAGGTAAAAGTGTCGATTCTTCAATACGGCATATTTTATTTTCATCTGCTTGACCTGTAACCAGCTCAGAGCAGATAGCTTTATCACTTTCTATTTTTTGCAGCACCGCATCTGCTTCTTCTCGTATTTTACCTTCTACCGAACGGCGTTGTTTGTTTAAGATATCCAGCTGATGAGCCAAACGTTGGGCATTAACCCAATCATCTGTCAATAAACATTCAATACCTATTTTCATATTATCCATACGCCCAGCAGCATTGATACGTGGTGCAATCACAAAACCAAAATCTTGTGAAGTGATTTTATGATAGTCTCGCCCTGTTTGCTCTAAAATAGCAAGTATACCAACAGCGCAACGCCCCGCTTTAATTGCATTTAAACCATGATGTACTAAAATTCGGTTATTTTGGTCTAACACGCCCACATCAGCAATCGTCCCTAAGGCAACTAAGTCCAAATGTTTACTGACTTGATAGCTAGACTTACCTTGCTCTCGGCGATATTTTGCCAAACGCCCAAGCACATAAAACGCCACACCAACACCCACTAATGATTTACTTTCAAACGCACAATTTAACTGATTTGGATTCACCACTGCCTCAGCTGGTGGTGTAGGTTTGGTGGTCAAATGATGGTCGGTAATAATAACCTCAATGCCATGCTCATGTGCCTTTGCTACACCTTCATGGCTAGAAATGCCGTTATCCACGGTAATGATTAAATTAGGATTAAACTCACGGATACCAAGTTCAACGATTTCTGGCGTTAAACCATAGCCATATTTAAAACGGTCTGGAACGATAAACGATACCACCGCACCAGTTGATTTACCAAGCTCAGTTAACACCCTCATCATCAGAGCGGTACTGGTCGCGCCATCACAGTCAAAATCACCGACAATTAAGATACGTTTTGCTTCATCTAACGCTTTATCTATGATTAAAACGGCATCATCAATGCCCAACAAATCATTGGCTGGTAATAAGTCACTCAATTGAGTTAATAATTGATTAGCATCTGTAATATGACGCCCAGCATAAATGCGTGCAAGTGTCGGTTCGGTTTTTGCCAGCTGCTGTAATCCAGCAGGTAACTCACCAATATAGCGAGGAGTTAATGTCAACATATCATTATTGTAGCGGTTAAGTAGTGAGTTTCCAAGTAGTAATATTTTAGTGCAATTTAACGTAGTTAAAACTCAAAAGTTATGATTGAAAAACTTAAAAAAGACATAATATAGTAATCATGAATTTGTAAAATCGTTAACATATTATGCATATAATTGCTGATCATTCCATATTTGCATCAATTAAATAAAAAGGTACAAAAATGAGCAACACCAATATTCCCAATGAATTACCAACCTATATTGACCCAAGCATAGATTTAAATGAAATCCGCAAACAATGTGAAGATATCGTTAATTCACGTGCCAAAGTTTCTGCTGGCGTAGCTATTGTGCCTATTCCTTTTTTTGATGTCGCAATAGACGCAGGCATGCTTACGGCTCTTTTACCAGAGATTACCGCCAAATTTAAACTCATTGATAACCCCAAAGATGTTAGTAAACTTGGTAGTGAGGATGAACGTTTTACAGAGCTTAAAGACCGTGCAATATCATTTGCAGGTTTGATGGCAACCCGTGGCATGGTTAAAAAAACCATCCAAGGCTTTGGCACTCGTATTCTTACCAAACAAGTAACAAAATACATCCCTTTTGGCGGGCAAATTGTTGCCGCAAGTATTGGCTATATGATTTTTAAAAAAATAGCAACAGACCATATTGATGAATGCCATAAATTAGCACATAAAATCCAATTGCGTTCTATAAAACCAGAATAAATGACAAGGCAATAGTTATAAAATAGTACAAAAGATACGACTCAAATTGTCGTGTCTTTTTGTTTTAATGCTGACAAAATTAAAATATTCAATTATAGTTAAAATAAGCAATTTTAATTCTATCAACAAACATATCAATACATACAAAACACAGCATGCTTAAAATACTACATACATCAGACTGGCACTTAGGCAGACGGCTTTATGGACAAACACGTTATAAAGAATTTGCTGCCTTTTTAAACTGGCTTTATGATTGTATTGTAGAACAACAAGTTGATGTGTTGATTGTTGCTGGCGATATTTTTGATAGCATGACCCCAAGCAACAAAGCACAAACATTGTATTATGAGTTTTTAGGTAAAATCTCTCACAGTAGTACATGCCAACACATCATCATAGTTGCTGGTAATCACGACTCCCCCAGCCTACTTGACGCACCAAAAGCGGTACTAAAGTTCCTCAACGTGCATATTATCGGCACTGCTTGTGAAAATATTAAAGAAGAAGTGATTACTCTGCGAGATAATCATAACCAACCTCAAGCCATCATCCTTGCAATACCCTATTTACGAGACAAAGATGTAAGAAAAAGTAGCTCTGGCGAGTCTAGCGTTGAAAAACAAGCACAAGTAGTAGCCGGCATAACAAAACATTATGCACAAGCCACCGATATTGCAAAACAAAAACAAAATGACTACTTAAAAAAATATGGTAAAAAAATCCCATTGATAGCCACAGGTCATTTAATGGCTATTGGTGGTAAAACCACCACTGATGATGGCGTGAGAGACTTATACATTGGTGGTTTGGGTGGGATTTCTGCCAACATTTTTAGCCCAATTATTGATTATGTGGCGTTAGGACATTTACACATACCCCAATTAGTTGGTGGACATGAACACATCCGTTATTGTGGTTCTCCTATCCCTATGGGGTTTGGCGAGGCAAAACAACAAAAACAAGTGTTGTTAATTAAATTTGCTGATGAAATGAACATCAAACCTATTAATATCCCTTGCTTTCATAAGCTTGCCCAAATAAAAGGGGATATGACCGATATCGCACAGCAGATTGATGAACTAAAAACACTTAACGAACCAGTTTGGGTGGAGGTAATTTATAATGCCAATCAAATAATTAGCAACCTTTCACAACAATTGCATCAATTAATACAGGCAAGCAAAATTGAAATTATAAAAATTAAAAATACGCAAACCTATCAAAAAATATTAAAACAGAAAAAAGCCTCTGAATCCCTACAAAACTTAACTTATGATGAAGTATTTGCACGTTGTTTAGAAACGCACGAAATTTCTAAAAATCAAAAACCTGAGCTCATGGCATGTTTTCAACAGGTCGTGTATGAAATTGAGCATGAGGATAAAAGAGCAGAGTAATGAAAATTCTATCCGTAACGCTCAAAAACCTAAACTCACTCAAAAGTGAATGGCACATCGACTTTACTAATGCTGCTTATCAAGACAGCGGTATTTTTGCCATAACTGGGCAAACTGGTGCTGGTAAAACCACCATTTTAGATGCCATTTGTTTGGCCTTATATGGCAGAACCCCACGTGTTGAAATTAGTAAAAACAACAATGAAGTCATGAGCCGTGGTACTGCTGAGTGTATGGCAGAAGTTGATATAGAAATAAAAGGTGAGATTTACCGTTGTAATTGGTCTCAATATCGTGCTCGTAAAAAAGCCGAGGGCAATTTGCAAGATGTGAGCCACACCCTCAGTAAAATTAAATATTTGGGAGCTGGTGATGGCAAAATCATAGAAAGTAAACCCTCGATTAGCAAAAAGAAGATTGTTGCAATTATTGGCATGGATTTTGAGCAATTTACCCGTTCAGTATTGCTTGCTCAAGGCGAGTTTTCTAAATTTTTAAAAGCCAAATCTGATGATAGAGCCAATATTTTAGAAAAAATAACAGGCACAGATATTTATGCAGATATCTCAAAACGTGTCTATGAAAAAAAACGCAACCATGAAGGAAAACTCAAAGAACTCATGGCAACACTTGACGGTATTGAGCTGTTATCTGAAGAACAAATCCAACAAATTACAACTGAACTCAAGCAGCAACAGTCCACCCAGCAAGAGTATCAAGAGACACTTGCTACTTTAACTACGCAAATCAACTGGCAAAAAACACTCAATCAGTTAAATATAAACATTGCCAACCAAACCAGCGCACTAAAAAAAGCAAAACATGCCTTAACCGAGTTTGCACCACAATCAACTCGCTTGGTGAATGCACAAAAAGCATTAGAAATACAAAGCGACTATCAACAACTTGCAGACAATCGCAAAATATCAAACACATTAAATGACAAACAAACCACTCTTAAACAACAACTAGCCGTTGAACAAGCCAACTTTACATCAGCTAAAAAGGCTTTGGCAAATGCCAAAATAGCCTTTGAAAAGGCTCAAAATACATTACAAATACAACTACCAATTATCAACGATATTAAAACACTAGATACGACCCTAGCAAACGACAAACAGCGTCTTGATGAACGCCTCAAGGCACAAACGCAATTAGAATTAAATATTAACCAACGTCAACACACCATTGATGCCAATCAAAAACAGCTCGATAAAGATAACCATAGTTTGCAAAAGGCTAATCAATATCTTATCGATAACCCCCATCATGCCACCCTTAATCACGATAGAGAAACCCTTAACAACATTAGCACCAGTATCAAAGTATCGTTATTAGCCAATGTCAAGGCTAAACAGCAACTAGATGAGCTCAAGCAACAACCATTTGCTACGCAAAAACAAGCCATTGAAGCATCACTCACTAACATCAATAAGCAACTCAATGACCACCAAAACCAGTATTCACAGTTCCATAATAAACAGATAGAACTACTTGATGGCAAAACTATCAATGATTGGCGTAACAAAGTCACTGCTTTAAATGCGCATATTTATCAACTAAGCACAATTGCTCAACAACATCAACAATTACAAAATTTATATAGCAATGTACAAAACTTACAAACCAGCAACCAACATTTACAAGCTGACCATCAGCAACTAAGCAAACAAATTGATAAACAGCACGCTCATTTGACTGACTTAGAACAACAGCTGACAGACAAAAATGAAACATTCAATCTTTATCAACAAATCATTAAGCTTGAACAATATATCACCACCTTGCAAAAAGATGAACCTTGCCCATTATGCGGTGCTATCGAGCATCCGTACTTAACTGACTTAGCCAATGGTTCACACCCAAACTTTGATCAAAACCGTTGTCAAAATGATAAAGGCAAATTATTGCAGCAGCAAATTACAACGCTTAACCAGCAAATCAAAACCGAGCAGTCCTCACTCACATTACTTGAAAAAAAGCTTGCGATTAACACCACTCAACAAAAAGACAATCATAGCCAGCAGGAAAATATTAATGCTCAAATTCATAGACTGATTGCAACCATCAAAACAATACAGCCAAATTTGATGGCAAATAGCAACACAACACAACCAGATATGAGTAGCCTAGAAAAACTGGCTGAAATGCTTGCGGTTGAAAAAACCAAAACTCAAGCCTCTCAACAAGCTTGCCAAACCGTTATTCAGCAATACGAACAACTAGAACAACAGCTCAATCATCACAAACAACAAGCAGAACAACTTAGCTTAAAAGCTAACCAAATTCAAACAACATTAAATGAGCTTAATACACAAGAACAACTGTGCAAGCAGCAAATTACACATACCCAAGACCATATTAAAAGCAACTTTGCACAGTTAGATGCAGATGCAAACAAACTCACTGATGTTTTAACGCAACAAAACAAAACGCTACCCAAACCACTTATTGAAAGTTTGCTTAAAAAATCGATACTGGATAAAACAGCCATAAAACATAACCTAACCCTTATATGGGAAACCTCAAAACTATGGGAGCAACAAGAGCAGGATTATCTTAACCACACCCAACAAAAACATGAACTGGAAAAATCCATTAGCAGTCTAAAGTCTAGTCAATTAGAGCTACAAAAACAGCAAACAAGTACTAAAAAAGAGATGGCTAGCCTAATTCAAGATATAGAAAAACAAAAAAGCCATCAGCAAAATAATCTTGACAGAAGACAACAACTATTTTCTGATAAGAATCCAGCAGAAGAGGAAAATAGATTGCGAAATGCCCTATCTCACGCACGTGATGCTTTAGAGTCTGCAAAAGAAACACAGCAACAGTGTCATCATAAGGTGGAAAATTTAAACAAATCACTAACCGAACTTACTGATCAAATTATCACCCATACGAACAACCTTGAAACACAGCAAGCTCAATTTAAAGTTGCACTCAGCAAACATGGTTTTGTGGATACCGCTGACTTTGTTTCTGCCTGTTTAAGCCACGAGGAACGTAACCAACTACAAGCCAAGCATACAGAGCTAACTCGTAATGTACAACAACTGCAAGCACTACTGGATAATAATCAAAAAACACTAGCCACAGAAACCGCAAAACAGCTTACCCAAGTCCCTCTAGCAATATTAACAACACAACAAAAAGAAATTGTGAGCAAACAGACAGAAATTAGCAAACTCATTGGTGCCAATCAACAAAAATTAGCGGATAATGCAGCCAAGCAAGCCAAATCACAAGCCCATCAACAAGCAATAGCCAAACAACGCATGGACAATAAAACATGGGAAGCATTGAATATGTTAATTGGCTCAAGCGATGGTAAGAAATTTAGAATTTTTGCTCAAGGGCTAACTTTTAAAACCATGATTCAAAACGCCAATGCACAACTACAAAAAATGAGCGACCGCTATTTGCTGATAATGAATGAAAATGAGCCACTTGAACTAAACGTTATAGATAACTATCAAGCAGGAGAAATACGCTCTTGCAAAAACCTCTCTGGTGGCGAAAGCTTTATTATCAGCCTTGCTTTAGCTTTAGGACTTTCAAGCATGGCGAGCCAAAACATCAACGTTGACTCTTTATTTTTAGATGAAGGCTTTGGTACGCTTGATGAAGATTCACTAGATATTGCCTTGGACACCTTATCTAACTTACAACAAGAAGGGAAACTGATTGGTATCATCTCGCACGTACAAGCTTTAAAAGACAGAATTTCTACTCAAATTAAAGTTAAAAAATTAAGCGGTGGCATCAGTCAGATTTATGGAGCGGGTGTTAGCCATCGTTAATAGCCAATTCATTACAAAGTTATGAAAATATGTATGGATTTTTGTTAACTATCATTCTCAGGTTGTGCTAAGATATTTGCCATAAAATTAATTTTAAGACATCCCTTTAGAGCGACTCATGACATTAGCTGTAAGTTCACAAAATAACGCCATAAACTATCAAGATATATTAAACATTGTTGCCGAAGACTTTGCCATTATGGATAAACAAGTTTTTGGTAGCCTAAACTCAAAAGTACAGCTTGTTATGAGCGTATCACAACATGTGATTAACGCTGGTGGCAAGCGCATGCGACCTTTAATCACCCTGCTTTGTTCGCGTATGCTAGATGACCAACCATCAAAACGTGCCATGCATCTAGCTGCTATTACAGAAATGCTACATACGGCAACCTTAGTACATGATGATGTGGTTGATGAGTCAGGACTAAGACGTGGTAAACCCACCGCCAATGCTACTTGGGATAATCCAACTGCTGTGTTAGTTGGTGATTATTTGATTGCACGTTCGTTTAATTTATTGGTCGATTTTAAAGACCTAACCTTGTTAGAAATATTTTCAGCTGGTACCTGTGATATTGCCGAAGGCGAAGTTTTGCAACTACAGCATCAGCACAACCCACATGCCACCGAAGAAGATTACATGAAAATCATTGATGGAAAAACCTCCCGCTTGTTTATGATGGCAACACAAGGGGCCGCCTTACTACAAAATAAACCTGATTTGTTACCTGCTTTATCCAAATTTGGGCAACACTTTGGTAATGCCTTTCAGATAATTGATGATGTTTTAGACTATAGTGGCGATGTAGAAGTTATGGGCAAAAATATGGGAGACGACTTAGCCGAAGGCAAGCCTACGCTACCAACCATCAAAGCATTAGAAATTTTAAAACAAAATAATCAAAAAGACTACGATTTATTGCGAGTGGCAGTACAAACTGGTAATGCTGATAATGCCAATCAATTAATTAAAATTGTACAAACCTCAGGGGCTTTAGCATATTGCCAGCAACGTGCATTAGAAGAAACAAAATTTGCTCAACAAGCATTAAATGACTTACCCCAAAATAAATATAGAGAAGGATTACAACAACTTACTGAATTGGCAATTTCTCGTTTAGTTTAATACCCTATAAGCCAAACTAAACAATAAAAAATTTAAAAAACGCCATAACCTATAGTGAAATAGCGAGTTTGCTGGTGCTATTGTACCATCAAAATAATCATCATAGACAGTATCAATTATCTTAGTGACACAACTAACTTTGTTGGCTTAAATATCTACCTATCAAAACAGCAAGCAATAAAAACCTTTACAATAAGCACAAAGAAACTGCTAAAATAAAAAATTAGTATAATATACAAAACTTAAAAAACAGTTATCCAAACCACATTTTGATAAAAACAAATCTAATACAGTTGTTGGTAGTATTAGCCATTTCAACCAAATAACTGTAACAGAGGCAAATATGAATACTGCGATTCACAATACCCTTAAACCATTGTTGGTAATAAAGCCTATCGTCCTAACCTCTGCTATCATTGGTTTAACGGCATGCTCCACAATTACAAAAACATTTGAAAGCCGCATTCCACCCAGTAAGCAATCTAACCAAGTTTTAGCAGAACCCAATCTGCCAATTAATCAGCCTTATCAGCTTACTACAATGGACAACAAAACAGTTAGTCATACTAACCAGCCTAGTGTTGCAGCTGAACGTTGGCAAGATTATTATAGTGACCCAAAGTTAAAACAACTTATCTCAATTGCTTTACAAAATAATAAAGATTTAGAATCGGCCATTCTTGCCGTCAAATCTGCCGAAGCACAATATCAAATTACACAAATCTCAAATATCCCTCGTGCTAATATTGCTAGTAGTGCAACTCGCTCTGCAACAAATGCAAGAGACAAAAACTCAGCCGCTGCTTTTAACGTAAACCTTGGTATGGCAAATTATGAGTTTGATTTTTGGGGTAAGATTGCCAATTTAAAAGATCAAGCTTTGCAAACTTATTTGGGTACAACGGCAGCTAAAGATGCTGCCCAAATTAGCCTAATTAGTAATATCGCTCAAACCTATATAAGTTATAGCTATGCATTAGCACAACTACAGCTAGCAGAATCTACAGTGAGTAGTCGCCAAAAATCATTAAAAATCACAAAAGCTCGCTTTAATGCAGGTATAGATTCTAAAGCACCTTCTTTGCAAGCAGAATCATTATTACAAAATGCCAAACTAGCTGTTTACAATGCACAAACCAGCTTATTACAAATGCGCAATGCCATGCAATACTTGATTGGTTCCCCCGTGCCAGAAGCCTTATACCCTGCCCCACACGTTAATAACATCACCAACCATAAAATATTTAGTGCAGGCTTACCAAGTGAGCTTTTATACTATAGACCAGATGTTTTGCAAGCTGAATACAACTTAAAAGCTGCAGGGGCAAATATCGCTGTTGCACGTGCAAATTACTTTCCTTCAATCAGTTTAACTGGTCATATGGGCTATGCCAGTACCAATTTAAAACAGCTATTTAACACATCAACATTTGGTTGGTCTTTTGGACCATCTATCAGTATACCTTTGTTTGATGCAGGGCAACTAGACGCAAACTATCAAGTTGCTCAAATCGCACGCAAGCAAGCATTAACAAACTATGAAAAAAGTATTCAAACAGCTTTTAAAGAAGTTGCCGATGTTTTGGCAACTCGTGCTACACTAGAAGAACGCTTGGAAACCCAATATAAATTGCAAGACAACTTTAAACAAATGTATGCCATTGCAGATGCACGTTATAAAGCAGGTTTAGATAGTTACTTATCAGTTTTAGATGCACAACGATCAGAGTTTAGTAGCCAGCAAAGTATTTTAAATCTTGAAAAAGCCAAAGCAATGAGTCAAGTACAATTATACCAAGCCCTAGGTGGTGGCGTAACAATCGACACACCTGTTACATTAACTGTACCCAATCATAAACAACCCATTGGCTTTAATAGCCCCTAAATTTCCCTACTATACCAGTGATAAAAACCCCATAAAAAACCATGCTAATCCAGCCCGTTCGTCCAGTACTGCAAAAGTTGGAACTGTAGAACAAGTTAATCAATTAAAGTAATTATCATAAAATTACATTGTTTGTTAATTGCATTGTTTGTTAGTTACGTTAAAGTTACATGGTTAAGGTTAAAAAAACTTACATCAGGAAACAAAAAAAACCTCACATCAGGGGGGATGTGAGGCCAAACTTGTCTCATAAGTTGTACTTATGCTGCCATAACTATTTTATAATGGCATCTCTATAA
>PDWJ01001925.1_pt1 | contig 31587 bp, 23 predicted proteins | sample 1430881 | NCBI WGS metagenome assembly PDWJ01 (sample SAMN01162460, study PRJNA174530) | Oral metagenome, whole genome shotgun sequencing project. | biome: Marine environment; feature: Marine mammal; material: Swab sample of the gingival sulcus; isolation source: swab sample of gingival sulcus...
CAGGACGGGGTGGTTCATTCCCCTCCTTTGGAGGGGTGTCCGCAGGACGGGGTGGTTCATTCCCCTCCTTTGGAGGGGTGTCCGCAGGACGGGGTGGTTTGTTATGCTCTCACATTATCAGGAAATGAGAATTTACAAAACTTTTTGTTTAAAAAATTCTACGTATTTATCAGGGAGTGGTAGTTTTAATAATTTTTCATAATTGGTTTTTGAGATGTAGAAATGGCTAAAATTATTTTTATCTGCTTCGGCATAAGCTTTTGAATTTATAACCTTATTGTATAAATTTCTAACCTTATCTTTGCTTTTAAATGCTTTAACAACAATTTGTTTTTGGGTTTCATTGAATTTTATTGTATTTATTTTTAAGTCGTCGGCAGGGAACATTTCCGTAGTAACATTGACTAACATAAATTTTATTTTATTCAAAAGATTTTGTTGCTCATTATTAGTAATAAAAACATAATAAAAACTGTCTGATGTTGCGGTATTTTTAAAATATTCGGGGTCATATTTCCCACCGTTTAGCACTGATAGTGTTTTTTGGGCTTGCGGAGTAATGAATGCCTGAGGATATTTTTCCGTAATAACTGTAAGTATATTGCGTGTAGAATCTTTCAAACCCATATTTCCATAAGCTATTGCTCGAAAATACATAAAGCCGGGGACAAGGTCATTCTGAGGCGACAGCTGCGTTGCTTCGTCGGCTTTTTGTAAAACTTTTGCATACTCATTATTTTTATATGCAGTAAAGCATTCTTCGTATAATTTATTTATTTTATCTTTTGTTTTGCTTAGTTTTTGCAAATAATCAGGGTCAGAAAGTATGTTGGCATATTTGCTGTTGGGGTATTGTGTAAGTATTTTACTACGATATTCTTCGGCTTTTGTCTTATTTTTCAGTTGATTGAAATATATCATGTACAAATTAAAATATGCTTCTACAACGAGATTATGTTTCGGGAATTTTTTCAAGAAATCGTTGTATGTTTCTATTGCTTTATTATAATCTTTCATGTTGTTTTCGTAGGTATATGCCGCAGCGAACAGAGCTTGTGCCTCTCTTTCTTCCGAAATTTCCATTAAACTGTCGGTGAGCGGCAAATTTTGCAGATAGAACTCAGGTTTTTTATTGTCAGTTTCTTTGTTTGAATTATCGCCTTCTTCCGTTTCTCCATCTTCTTGTATTACCGTTTTATTCATTCTTCTCCAGTGGTCTTCATTTTTTCGGTTGCCCCATGTTTTCACAAATTCATTTTTACCTATACTTAGAGCTTGTGGATTGTAAAACAACCATTTACCTTTGTTTTGTTGATTGGTGTAATTTCGGTCTCTGAAAGGGTCGTACCCTACTGATCTGCCGGCATTTTGTGCGGCAGCCTCTTCGGCTTTTACCTGTGATATGATACCGGCTATAAGGTTTTTCCTGTCATTTTCGCTCATTCTGGCTACTCTTTGCAAACTGTCTTCTTCGTTTGCTATTCGGAGGTTTTTGGTAAGTAGTTGTAAGTTTGATGCTTTTGCCGAAACTTTTTGATAATCCTTGTAGTCTTTACTAAGCAGAGTCATTGTGCTATCGTAGTATGCGCCTGCTTTCATGTACTGCGGACGCTCAAAATATAAGTTGGCAAGGGCTAAGAACGAAAGCGCTTTTTGATTTTGATTTGATTTACTTTTTTGGGCAGATTTCAAATAGTATTTTTCGGCAGAAGTTTTATTGCCTTCTTTCATATCTATTTCAGCTAAAGCGTAGTATATTTGGTCTTGATAATCTATATTTTTATCATCTTTAAGCATTTTTTGCAAACTTTTTTTAAGCGAATTGGAATTACCTTGTTCCGCCTCATATATTGTTGCCATACTTATTTTTGAACTGAATACCATGTCGTAAGAAGAGTTTATTTTCACTACTTTCTCATAGTATTTTCTTGCTTCCTCATTGTTTCCTATTTCGGTGTTTAGTTGGGCTAATATATAGTTCAATCTGGCTTTGTAATATTTGTTTTTTTGTTTTTTAGGAAGTGGTGCAAGCAGATTGGTTGCAAGTTTATATTTTTTTTGTTTTATAGCAATATCAGCTTTCAACATTTGAATTTTGTCATTCAATTTGCCATCGTATTCAGGCGATTCAATGATTTTTTTTATGTAATTTTCAGCATCGTTGATTTCGTTTAATGCTGAGTAGCATCTTGCTATCCAATACATTGCTTTAAATCGTATTTTTTCTGTACGGAATTTTGTTAGAATTGTTTGCAATGATTTCATACCTATGCGATATTCGCCTTTGTAATAATGAGCCTTACCTATTAACAGATATGCGTCGTCAATCCATTTATTGTATTCAGTTTTGTTCATAAATGCCTCCTGTTCGGGCGTTAATTTACCATTTGTTTTTTTCATATCGGGTTTAGCCGTTATGGAGTGCATTTTTATTGCCTTTACGGATTTTTGAATGGCTCTATCCATGTCGGCAGAGGCTTGTTGTCGCATTTCTTCGGGTTCGCCTTTGTATATAGGCAGTAATGTTACATAAGTTTCATCGGCTTTTTCTATTGTTTTTATACCTTGATTGTAGGCAGTATATCCGTTAAAATATATGTTGTAACGAGTTGTCAGATTATGAAAAAATCTTCTTGTTGCCGTATTTTTTTCTGTTGAACATGATGAGCTTACTGCAAGCAGTATAACGATTATGATGAATTTATTTTTTAAAGTCATTATTTACTTTTTTTTGCAAAAATAATCTAATAACTTACATTCTGCAATACTAAAAGCAGGTAATACTTTTAAAATTATAGTGAATACACCTGCAAAGCCTTATTTAAAAGGACTTGTAAAGATTTTAAAAGATAGTTAAATTTTATAAAAATGTTCTTAACTAAGTTAATTTATGACTTTCAGAGATTACCTTTAGAAATTTATTTTTTTGTATACTGATATTGTGTATATTTGTTCCTTAGTTAAAAACTCAAAGATTAATTATCTGATAATTAAGAAGTTGTATACATGAAGTATTAAATTATAATTAGCATTTTGTACACTTGCTACCTTGCTACATAACTAATTGATTATCAGTATTTTATTTTAAATTTAAAAATTGAATGAATATTACAAAACACATAATTGTATTTTTAATTGTATTGTTTTTAAAGCAGCCAATACTTGCGCAAAACATTGAAAATCAATCAGAAGAGCTATCTGTATTGTTTGAAAAATTGCGCCTTACAAATGAAGACGCTCAAAAAGATTCATTGAATGATATTATATTGAATAGTTTTGAAAAAATTTTAAAACAAGAAAAATCTTTTTATCATTCGTTTTCACGATTAAATTCGGTAGGTATCATAAATTCTCAAGATGGTTTGTTACGATTATTTAATTGGAATGTATTTTATTCTAATGGCACAAATAAATATTTTGCTTTCGTGCAACATAAAAAGAAAAGAAGAAAAGCTCATAAACTCTACCGATTAAGCGATACCGGAAATTTGGTTGCTGGAAATAGCAATGAGGTATTACCTAATAGCAAATGGTACGGTTGTTTGTACTACTCAATAAAAGAAGTAAAAGTAGGTAAAAACAAAACGTATATGCTAATGGGTTGGGATGCTGCAAATGATTTTTCTAATAAAAAAGTATTAGATGTGTTGTATTTCAGTAGGCGTAAATTATTTCTCGGGAAACCGATAATTTCATATAAGAAGCAAATAGTTTCAAGATTAGTTTTTGAATATGCCGAACAAGCCCAGATGCTATTAAGATATGACGATAAATACAATATGATAATATGGGATCATTTGTCGCCATCGGAAAGCTCGCTGAAAGGTCAATATGAGTACTACGGACCCGACGGGACATATGACGGACTGAGGTTTGAACGCAACAAGTGGATTTTTTATCCTAATATAAAACCTTTAAATGAGCGATAAAATAAATTTCGATTTGATTACTTCGTAAAGCTTTCAATTTAGTTATTTTCAGACAATTCGTGAAATAAATTATTTGCAAAACTTGTTAAACTCGGGTCACGTGCTCCGCATAGTAAAATTATGCTATCAGGTTTTATTTTTTTATCTAAAAGTGTAAATAAATCATCTCTTTTTGGAACATAAAAGGCTTGTAAACCAAGTTCTTGTAAATCTTTTATAACATCTTCCGAAGAGATATTTTTATTCGTTGTGCCACCTGCAAAAAAAACATCGGAGAAATATACCTTATCTTGCGGACGCATAGTGCGCAATAGTTCTCGTACAAAATCATCTTTCAAGAATTTTAAGGGACGAAAACCATGAGGCTGAAACCAAAGGACAACATGACTGCTTATTGCTTGGCATGCCTCTAAAGAAGCCGCTAATTTTGCGGGATTATGAGCATAGTCGTCAATAATGGTTGCGCCTTGTGCCTTACCTATTATGTTGTGTCGTCGGTGTATTCCTTCGTATTGACTTAATGCTCTCGCCGATACAGTCAACGGAATATCATAACATAGGGCAATAGCTGCCGCGGCTGTTGCATTTTCGGCATTGTGAGCGCCAATTTGTTTAAGTTTAAAATGTACTCCATTTAAAATGAAGCTAATTCCATTTTTTGTTTGATGAAGTTTTTGGGGTTGTAACAAATCGGTCATGAAATCAAACTTCGATGATTTTGATAGTTTTTTACTACCCTTATTTTTACAATTTACAATAAGTTCCGAGCGTGTGTTTTCCGAAAATTTTTCAAATATTTCATGTAATTCATCTAATGGTTTATGGTCTTTTTCTATGTTTAGAATAACACCTGTTTCGGGTTTATATTTGATTAAAGAACCATCTGATTCGTCGGCTTCAATTATTAGCAGATTGCTTTTACCGGCTATTGAGTTGCCTATAAGATTTTTTCTTTGCAAGCGTTTTAGTCCTGCTCCTGCAATGAGCGATGGCGATATTTTGGCGTATTCAAATATTTCATACAGCATGGCTGCTACTGTTGATTTGCCTGAAGTACCTGCAATGGCTATTGTTTGTTGAGTGTTGGCAATAGCGGCAAGCAAGTCGGAGCGCATAATGATGGGAATGCCCATTTTTTTGGCTTTTTGGTATTCGGCAACGTTTAGTTCTATTGCTGTTGATACTACCATTGTGTCTATGTGGGTATTTAAACCTGAGCCATCTTGCGGGAAGCATTTTATACCGCATTTTTCGAGCATATTGCGCGTTTCGTTATTTTGGTTAGCTGTGAATTGTCTGTCTGAGCCTGAAATTTTATAATTTCTCCCAGCCATGTATTGAGCTAAGGCGCTCATTCCCGCACCCGCTATTCCCATGAAAAAATAATGTTTCATCTGTTTATGTTTTTAGTTGGAAGTTGTCTTCCTTCTTCCGTTTTCCGTCTTCCGTCTTCGGTCTTCCGTCACTATAATTATGCTATCGTATACCCCTTAATAGTTATTGGTATTTCATTTGTTTATTTCTGTTCCGATAGTTATTATTTTTTTAACAACTCCTTTTTCATCTTTCAGCGGAACGAATGTTTCGTGTAGTTGTAGTTTTTTATTTCCTTTTTGAATATAAAAATCTTTTTCGTATATTTTTCCGTTCATAAGTTCGTTCCAAATATTTTCAAACAACATTGTATTATCTTTGCTAAATACTTCAAAATGTAGTTTCCCTATGTAGTCTTCTTTTTTACCACCTAATATTTTTAATTTTTTCTCGTTTATATCAATAACTTTTCCTTCAACATCAAAAATAATAATTGAATTTACTAAAGAGAAGGCTTTTATAATCTCCTCATTTTCAAAACGTTGTTGATTAAGCTTTTCTGTTGTATTTTCTAAATCGTTAATAATTTTTTTTGCTTCATTGTCTTTTTCAACAATTAATTTTGATTGTTCTTCTAATTGTTCAAATATTTCTTTAGTTGCTATGTTATTTGCAATGTTTTGTATTTCTAAAGCCAGTCGTTCTGCCAGAACTTCCAAAAAATCTTGTTTATATTTAGGTAAAGTTTTAAACGAAGCTAATTCTAATACTCCTTGTATTTTTTGGTCATTTATTAAAGGTATGAGGGTTAAAAATTTAGGTATCTCATTTCCCAGTCCTGATGATATATTTGTATAATCCGGAGGAATATCTGTAATAATTATAGGTTTCATTTCTTCTGCGCATCGTCCAACGAGGCTTTCACCAACAGCAAAATCTACGTGCTGAGTTCTAGTTTTATCGTATGCGTATGCTGAGATTAAGTGCAATTTTTTCAACACTCTATTTTCATATTTTGCTATAAAAAAAGCTATTTGGGGTATTTTAAAGTGTCTTACTAAGAATTTTACAACTGTATTGCTAAGGCTTTTATACTCTGTATAGTTTTCTTGTAATATTTCACTAAATGTAATTATTCCGTTTTGCATCCATAGGTTTTCTTTGTTTTCTTTTTCTTTTAATACTTTTTCTGTTTCTATTTTTTTTAGTCCGTCTTGCATTTTTATTAATGCTTTCCCGAGTCGGTCGTTTTGTGAACTTAGTTTGTATTCTGTGTCAAGTTTTTTTTCACCTATTTTTTCAATAAAAATAATAGCTTCGGTCATTTTATTTTTGAGTTTGTTTACCGAGCGTGCTATTTCGCCTATTTCATCTTTTTTTGTATCCAATCTACAAGGTGCTACGTCAAAATTTCCTTCTTTTAAAGCATCCATTATTTTTATTACCTCATTAAATGCTTTAACTATGCCTGAACTTGCCAAATAAATTAATATATAAATAGGTAATGTTCCGATTAACCCTATGAGCAAAGAATTGAAAAAATTATCTTCAGCTTCTTTGGTTATTTGTCTTAGTGGTACTGCAACCATAGCCATCCAAGGGGTTGATGCTTCGCCTATAACCAAAGGGGTAAATGTAATAAATTCTTCACCGGCATCGTTTAGTGCTGTTCCAACAACCGAAAAGTCTTTGTCTTTTGCAATACTGTCGCTTAGTGCCTTTAGAATGTTTTTATTGGTTAATAATCGGTCTAATTTTTTACCTATGTATGACTGGTTAGGGTGTATTACTATTGTTTTGTTGTTTGAGATAAGTATTGTTTGTGTATTTTCAATAGGTAAGAATGTATTTATGCTACCTTGTAGTTCGTTCAAACCCATATCTAAGCCTACCAAACCTCTATATTCATTATTTTCAAGTATATGCACGGCAAGACTTGTCATCAAAATAGAATCTTTGTAATCTTCGGTATTATATTTAAAAAAGTATGGGTCTACTATAAATTCACGGTTTTCTGAACTTTTAACTTTATAGTAGGTACTTGCGTAGTTCTCTTGTTTAAGGTCTAAACTATCTATATTAATAATAATATTACCATTTGGTTTTTTTAAAGCTACGGTTATTTGTCTGCCGTAAGGTTTATGCCAATTATTGTCTATGGCGTTTAGATTCCACGAAGCCCAAACAGCATTGTACTTAGGGTGATTTTTAAGTACAGAGGTCATTATATTTTCATAAATATATTTTCTATTTTCGGGTTTTATGCTTCGAAAACCTGAAAAAGCATCAGCAAGAGTACGCATGGCGCTCATATCCTTACTGAGTACTGCTTGAGCTTTGTTTGCTACTTGTTTGGAGTATGATTTGGCTAATAATTTGCCTTGTGTGATTGAATATTTTTTAAAATTATTACTCAATAATAAAATTACCACTAAAAACACGGTTGTTATAATAACAACAACAGGGATAAATATTTTCCAGCGTATCTTCATAATTTATTTACTAATTCAGTGCGAAAAGTATAAATTTTGAATTAAAAAAAAAATTGTATTTACTAACGGGACTTACAATTTGCACTTACGTCGGCAGGCGAACTTACCATTATACAACTGATTACCAACAATTTACTTTACAAACAACAATTTATAGTTTCTCCCACTCAAAATTGCTCAAATTTTTCTCTTCTTCGCTGAAATTGATGCCAACAAGATAATTATTTTTGAGCTTTGCATGATTACAATTCATACCATTATAAATCTTTGAGGATTGCAAAAATGCAAATAAATTTTAAACCAAACAATAGTAGTTTAATTTTTTTCCAAAGCACAGATACTACTACAAAACTTAAACCCGAATTATGCGTTAGAACTTCGTAATGAGCATTCAAATTACAATAAAACAATAATTTACAAAACTGATGCATAGCACCGCTATGGTGAAGTTTTGTAAATTAACGAAGTGCCTTGTTTTGAAGTAATTTGAGTGCGTAATAGATTTTCTAAAAGATAGACCACCCTGTCCTACGAACACCCCGCCAAAGAAAGATAATAAATTTTCTATTGCATATTTGGGACTTATAAAATAAAAAATCACTTCTGATAATTTTGAAAAAACATTATATTTGCAAAGAAAAATTTTTCATAATAAGAAAGGTAATAAAAAAGCAAATAAATTATGGACATTAAAGATAAAAAGATAGAAGATTTTGTAGAACAAATGCTTAAATTTCAGGAAGATAGCAAAAACAAAGCTCTTTCTACCAATGACTTAAAAGAAGTTGCAATGAGTGTTGGCATTCAAGAATTTGAATGGGAAGAAATGCAAGCTGCTGCGAAAGCAGATATTATTGTTGCGCGTAAGCATTTTGGATTTGGAAATTACGACGATGCTTTTGACACAGCCAAAAAGGTACTGGTAATGAATCCGTCTAATTTAGATGCTTTGGAAATAATGTCCAACTCTGCTCTGCGACTTTATCAAACGCAAGGAAATCAAAAACACCGTCATTATGCAGAAAAATATGCAAACGAAGCATTACAATATTCGCCAAATGAAAACTGGGCATTCAAAGTGCTGGCAGATATTGACAATGTTGAATTTGCTCACAAGGAAAATAGTAAAAAAAAGATTAAAAACATTGTAATCATTGCTGTTGTAGCGGTTTTGAGCATTGTTGGAATTATACTTACAGCTACAGTTTTCTCGAAAAGCGGAAACAAAAACCGAAAACATGATATGATTGAGGCAAAAGAAAATGCAAAAGCACAATGGGCACAGGTAGAAAATGTTATGAATCGCAGAGACCAACTTATTCCCGAACTGATAGTTATTGCCGATATGAATAAAGTAGATTATAAGAAAACATTAGATGAACTGAACACAATAAAAAATGATCTAAAAAATGTCGATTACAAACAAAAACTTGATTTGCAATTGAAATTACAAGAAAAAACACGAGAATTAACAAAAATTATTTCTGAAAATATTGATTCAAAAAGTGTACGAGAGCTTATGATACAAATAGAAGGCACATACAACAGAATTTCAGTTGAAACAAAGTATTACAACGAAGCTGTTAGAGAATACAATATAATGGTGCAAAAATATGCAGATGATTTCCCGGAATTTAAACAAATGCCATACTATGGCGAGAAATAATTAATTCCCTACTCCTAACTTCCCACTCCCAACTTCCCTCTTCCAACTTCTAACTAAAATATAAACATATGAAACAGTTATTTTTTACAGTAATTATAATATTAGCTACAACTGCTACATTATCAGCACAGTATACTGTTGAAACAGTTCCAAATCCGAATACCGACGGATGGTTTGTTGCTAATCCTGATGACATTATTTCGCAAAATGATGTTGATGAATTGAACTCTATTATTGAAACAGCTCATAACACAGATGCGGTTCAGGTAGCTGTGGTTGCCTTAAATTCTATCGGCGAAAAAGTGCCAAAAGAATTTGCCAATGAATTATTCAATTACTGGGGGGTTGGCGATGCTTCCACAAACAACGGATTACTAATTTTACTCGTTTTAGACCAACGAACTGTCTCATTTGAAACAGGTTACGGAATTGAAGAATCACTGACTGACTTGGAGTGTTACGATATTCAACAAGAATTTATGATACCTTACTTCAAAGAAAATAAATATGGTCTTGGACTTATTGAAGGAACAAAAGCAGCCATTGAAGAGGCAAGTGGAGGAAATCCGGTTGCAAAAAAATTGGAAGCGAAAGAAGCAGAAATGGACGAAGGAGCAGCTATACTATTATATGGTTTTTTAATTATTTATGGACTTATCATTTTTATAATGTTAGTTTCTTTTGTAAAAGTAATGATAAAAGTAGGCAAAGAAAAAGATTTGCATAAAAATTATAAATCAATGAAAAGGTTTGCAAATGTTGGTGTGGCTATATTTTTCCCTTTACCCTTTTTGTTTATTGCCATTTACAGCTTTTTAAAATTGAAAAAACTACGAAATACTCCACGAATTAGCGCTTCGGGGAAAACCATGATAAAATTGGACGAAGAAGCAGACGATTTATATTTAGAACCGGGTAAGATTATAGAAGAACAAGTAAAATCTGTCGATTACGATGTTTGGATAACCGAAGATGGCGATGAAGTTCTGATTTTGGAATATAAAAAGCGGTCTTCTAAATATTCAAAATGTCCTGAATGTAATTATATTACATACTATTTGGAATACGACAAAACCATAAAGCGTGCAACGACTTCCGGCTCCGGTACCGGCGAAAAAAAATATTCTTGTAAACATTGCAGGCACTCAGATATAAAAACTTATACAATACCACAAAAAACAAGTTCTTCGAGCGGCAGTTATTCAAGTAGCAGCAGTTCTTGGAGTAGTTATTCGAGTGGTGGTAGTTCGTGGGGTGGCGGAAGCTCCGGCGGGGGCGGTGCCAGTAGTAGTTGGTAGGTTTTATTTATAAGTCCGTAGATTGGCGAGCTAAGGACAAATTAATGTATTGGTTTGAAAGGTTCGCGAGGATTAATGACATAAGATACCCGTTCCCGATTTACTAACTTAAAAACAAACAAATGAAACATCCATGACTAAAAGTTTTTAGACACACAACAGCATGATTACTAAGACCGAAGACGGAAAACGGGAAACAGAAGCGGGAAGTTGAAAGACAAACACCCAACTTCCCTCTTCCAACTTCTAACTAAAATATAAACATATGAAACAGTTATTTTTTACAGTAATTATAATATTAGCTGCAACTGCTACATTATCAGCACAGTATACTGTTGAAACAGTTCCAAATCCGAATACAAACGGATGGTTTGTTGCTAATCCTGATGACATTATTTCGCAAGAAACTGTCGATGAGTTAAACTCCATTATTGAAACAACTCATAATGCAGGAGAGGTTCAAGTAGCCGTAGTTGTACTTAATTCTATCGGCGAAAAAGTGCCAAAAGAATTTGCCAATGAATTATTCAATTACTGGGGGGTTGGCGATGCTTCCACAAACAACGGATTACTTATTTTACTCGTTTTAGACCAACGAACTGTCTCATTTGAAACAGGTTACGGAATTGAAGAATCACTCACCGACTTGGAGTGTTATGATATTCAGCAAGAATTTATGATACCTTACTTCAAAGAAAATAAATACGGTCTTGGACTTATTGAAGGCACAAAAGCAGCCATTGAAGAGGCAAGTGGTGGGAGTGCTTTATCTGAAAATCGACCTTCAAACTATGATAACGACTATGGCGAGAGTTCTGAGGATGACGAAGTAGCTCTTTATATTTTTATAGGTTTCTTTGTTCTTGTATATTTTTATATGCTTTATTATTATACAAACAAATATATTAAAGCATTAAAGCAAACCCGTAAAGAAACTGATTTACATGCTAATTATAAAACATTATACCCACATTCAAATTTCGTTTTAGCTATATTTTTTCCGTTACCATTTATATTTATTGTGATTTTTACACATATAAAATTAAAAAAATTGCGTAACACCCCACGAATTAGTTCTACCGGAAAAATTATGCACAGACTTGATGAACAAGCTGACGACGAATATTTAGATGCCGGTAATGTACTCGAAGAGCAGTTAAAATCTGTTGATTACGATGTTTGGGTAACTGACGATAGAGATGAAATAATTGTTTTGGATTATAAACGCAAATTTTCAAAATATTCGGAATGCCCTAAGTGTGATTATATAACATACTATTTGGTATACGATAAAGTAATAAAACCGGCAACAACTAAAAGTACAGGTACCGGCGAAAAAAAATATTTTTGTAAATATTGCGGATATTCTAAAATAAGTACTTATACAATTCCTATGGAAAGCCCGTCGGGAGGGTCATCAAGTGGCGGAAGTTCCGGCGGCGGAGGTTCGTGGGGTGGTGGAAGCTCCGGCGGCGGCGGTGCCAGCAGTAGTTGGTAGAATTTATGGTATAGTTATAATAATAATACAGATTGGTATACTCACAAAGCGTAGTCCTGTATCGGTTTAACCCGAATTATGCGTTAGAACTTCGTAATGAGCATTCAAATTACAATAAAACAAGAATTTACAAAACTGAGGCATAGCACCGCTATGGTGAAGTTTTGTAAATTAACAAAGTGCCTTGTTTGGAAGTAATTTGAGTGTGTAATTTTACTTCAAATTAATTTCATCAATTGTATAATTTCCGTAAAAAGCATTAATACCTGCAATATTTTTCACAAATGAATATTGAAATTCTTTATCGCTTTTTGAGACTATGGAAGCTCGTCCATAAGGTTTTGATTTGTTCAAAACATCGGTATAAAACGTACCTGTTTGTCTATTTTTTATTATTATTTCCTTACAAAATAACCTATCGGAAATATCTTGTCCGTACAGATACAAATATTGAGTTGCTATTTTGTGGCATTCTTCCAAAATAAATTTTTTGTCGGGATTGGCTTTTATTATTTCTATAAGTTTTTCGTTGTTTTGAAAATCATAAAAATTATTGGGTAAAATAGCAAATCCTATGTTCCATATAAGCATGGCTGCCGATAAATTCATTAATTTTTTATTGCTAATCAATAGTAATTTTGATAAAATTATTGCTATGAAAAAAGGTAACATTACCATAAATTCTGCATTCCCTTTTGAATAAAAAGCAAAAAATAATTGTAAGAAAAATGCTGTAATATGAACATTTATAAATGTATCTTTTGTTAAATTAAATTTGAAATTCCAAGGAAATAAAAATTTGCCAATACAAAAAATAAATACTAAAATGCCTAATACATAGACTATTGTGTGGGCAGCAAAGAAATTAATAATATTACCGTGTATTTGAAAAAATGAACGAAACAAACTTATTGGGGTTAATATAAAATTTAATTTATCAATTTTAACATCGGCATTTACAGAGTAATAGTATTCAAAAACAAACTTGAAAAAATTGTCAAAAGTTAGTGATTTCTGATTGTAATAATACAGTACAAATGAGTAAACCAATGGCACAAGTAATGCCGGAATTACAAAAATCAATGTTTTCTTTAATTTTTGATGTTTAGCTTGCAAGAAGACACCGAATAGAAGAGCCAGCCACCAAAAAAAATGTATTTGATGAAATAAACAAGCTATGGAAGCAAATATTCCACTTAAAAATATAAATTTGAAACTGTATTTTTGCAGATACTTCAAAAAGTAATAAGATGCCGTAATAGAAAAAATATTGGAATTATATATGTTTCATTTTCAGTAGCATAACGCAAAACGGCAAAAGAACTCCCAACTAATATTGTCCAAATTTGTGCTTTAGATTTATCCGCGAGCAAAACAAATAGTATGCGAAATAAAACATATAACGAAATTAAAGCAAATACCCCATTGATGAATTGCATGAATTTCATTGTATCCAAACCTTCAAACAAAGGAAAAGATTTAAGGCTGTACATAAACCAATTGTACAACAGATGGTGAGCCTTAAATAAATCAACTTCTTGTTTCACATTTTGAGCGTATTCCCATGCGTCTAAACTTTGATTATTACTTGAAAGCAGTAAATAGCAAACTAAAAGTATAGCAAAAAATATAGTTTGAATATTTAGTTTCTTAAAATTAATCAAGCCTTTAGTGCTCATATTTGCTTCGTTTTTTTGTACTCAAGTCCTTAGTATACAGACTATTCTATATGTATGCGAAACATATAATTTAAAATGTAGGTACAACACTGCCATAGTGATGTTTTGTAGTAATTTGAATGTGTAAATAGACCACCCCGTCCTGCGGACACCCCTCCAGAGGAGGGGGATTGATTTTTCGCCGCAAATATCTAATAATCAGACTGTTAGTTCGTTTTTGTATACATGTTGTAATTCGCTGATTGTTAGTAGTTTTAGTTACTATTGTGAAGACTTTGCAGTTCGTAATTTAACAAAGTGTTATCGGGTTTAATTTACTTTAAATTCAAACTGCTCTTTTTGTAGCTCTTCATTAGCTTTTATTATTTTTTGAGCCATATTCGATTTATAGTTTTTCAATGTTTCCATAATAGCAGCATCGCCTGTTGCCAAAATCTGAACTGCTAATATAGCTGCATTTCGTGCCGCATCTAATCCAACTGTGGCAACCGGTATGCCGGGAGGCATTTGTAGAATACTCAAAATAGAATCCCAACCGTCAATAGAAATAGATGCTTTTATCGGAACTCCTATTACGGGCAAGGGAGTATGAGCTGCCAATACTCCGGGTAAATGAGCAGCACCGCCCGCACCGGCTATTATTACTTTTACTCCGCGTTCGCATGCAGTTTTGGCAAACTCAGCACTTTCGTCAGGTGTACGATGTGCCGAAAGAGCATTTATTTCAAAGGGAATTTTAAAATCATTAAGAATTTTGGCAGCTTCGCGCATAACGGGTAAATCCGATGTGCTGCCCATTATAATACTTACTAAAGGTTTCATGTGTCAAAAAATTTATAAATAAAAAAATTACAATTTAATCTTTTGTAAATAAGACAGTTGTGAATATAAATACTTTTTCCAAAATATTTTAAACAACAGTTCGTTAATTTTTTGTCAATCTATTTCAGAACAAGACACGCTGTTCTCAGTTACTTATATGAGGGCTTCGCCGTTCTCAATTTTCAATTCAACGAAGTGTTGGTCAACCACCTCTAAAAAAATTAAAAACGTGTCAAAATTACATCAATTTTTTATTATATCAAATTCAAAAATTAACTATTTTTAGAGAATAGCTTATATGATAATTAATATTATTTATTACCTTTGTGTCTTAATGAAATTCATATTTCACTTACAACATCTATAAAATAAAATGTATGAATACAATAAAAATTTTAGACAAAAATTTTAAAATATCTATAAAAGAAGACAAAATTCAAGAACGAATAAGCCTTATGGCTAAATGCATGAATGAAGACCTAAAAGATGAGAACGTTCTTTTTGTAGCTGTTTTAAATGGAGCTTTTATGTTTGCCTCAGATTTATTTAAACAAATAAACCTGAATGCAGCTATAACTTTTGTGAAATTATCGTCATACACAGGCACCGTTTCATCGGGCAAGGTGAAACGCCTAATAGGCATCAATGAAGATTTACGCGGACTTACCTTAGTCGTTCTGGAAGATATTGTAGACACCGGACTTACGATGGAAAATATTATTAATCAGCTAAAAGAATACAAGCCCAAAGATATAAAAATAGCAACTCTACTGCTTAAACCCGAAATATTTAAAGGTAAATGTAAACTTGACTATGTCGGATTAGAAATTCCAAACGAATTTATTGTAGGCTATGGTTTAGATTACAACGGATACGGTAGAAATTTAAAAGAAATATACACTGCCGAATAAAAATAGGTAACCTTTAGAAATACTTATTTTTGTGTTAATTTAAAATTTTCAAAAGTCTTGATTTATGAATTTTTAGATATTACCAATAACTATAAAGCTGTTGCGAAAAATATATATTAAATAATTGAATAGTCAAACCCAAATTATGCAATACAAATTGTTCTAAGTACTCAAATTTGTGTTAAATTTATTTAAAGAAATATTTTTGTATAGTGAATTAAAAACTAAAATGATATGAAAATAATATTAATTTTTGGAGCACCCGGCGCCGGAAAAGGCACACAATCAAGTAAAATTATAGAAAAATACGGCTACCTACACATTTCTACAGGTAATATTTTGCGTGAAGCTATAAAAAATAAAACTTCCCTCGGCATCGAAGCTTCAAAATATATGGAAAACGGCAATTTAGTGCCCGACGAAGTCGTTACTAACCTTATAAAAGAAGTGATTAAAACAAATTCAAATGCTTCCGGCTTTGTTTTCGATGGATTTCCACGTACCACAGAGCAAGCAAAATCGTTAGATACTATGCTTGAAAACGACGGATTGAAAGTAAACATAATGTTAGCTTTACAAGTAGACGAAGAAGAACTTAAAGCACGTTTAAACAATAGAGCTAAAGAAGAAAACAGAACAGATGATACCCCTGAAATTATAGAAAATCGTATAAAAACATACACCGCTAAAACAGCACCGGTAGCCGATTATTACAAAAAACAAAACAAACTTGTAGAAATCAACGGTATAGGTGAAGTAGATGAAATATTTAAAGAAATAATTAACGCAATAGAAACAAAATAATTTGGCACAAACTACATTTATTGACCACGTTATCATACACTGTCGTTCAGGAAAGGGCGGAGCGGGAGCGGTACATTTTTACCGAGACAGAAGAACACCCAAAGGTGGTCCCGACGGAGGTAACGGTGGCAGAGGAGGACATATTATCCTAAAAGGAAACAGAAACAAAAGAACTCTTCTACACTTACGATACCGAAAACACATATTTGCACCAAACGGAGAAAACGGAGGTGGTAGCGGCAAAACAGGTGCAGACGGACAAGACGTAATTCTCGAAGTACCATTAGGCACAGTTGCCAAAGATGAAGAAACAAACGAAACCTTGTTTGAAATTACTGAACACAATGAACAAAAAATTTTAAACAAGGGGGGTAGAGGAGGTTTAGGAAACGAAAATTTCAAATCAGCCACAAATCAAACACCACGCTATGCCCAACCCGGCGAAGACGGCACAGAAGCTAAAAGAATTTTAGAACTTAAAATATTGGCAGATGTAGGTCTGGTAGGTTTTCCAAATGCAGGAAAATCAACCTTGTTATCGGTAGTTTCGGCAGCAAAACCTAAAATTGCAAATTATGAATTTACCACACTAACACCACATCCGGGAGTAGTTAAATACAGAAACGAACAATCTTTTGTAATGGCAGATATACCCGGCATAATAGAAGGAGCTGCCGAAGGCAAAGGTTTAGGACATAGGTTCTTGAGACACATAGAGCGCAACTCCGTATTGTTATTTTTAATACCTGCCGATACCCTTGACATAAAAGCAGAGTATAAAATATTAATTACAGAGCTGGAAAAATATAATCCTGAACTACTTGATAAACAAAGAGTATTGGCAATAAGCAAATCAGACATGCTTGACGAAGAACTAATCGAAGAGACAAGAAAAACATTACCCGAAAATATTCAAACAATATTTATTTCGGCAGTAGCACAAACAGGGCTTCAAGAACTAAAAGATTTGCTTTGGAATGCTATAAACAAACCAATCTGAGATGTTAGAGGCACTAATAAATCAAGATATTCAGTTATTCCTGTTTCTCAATGGCTTACATTCATCGTATTGGGACAATATGATGCTTGTAATTACAAATAAATACACATGGATACCATTGTATGCCCTAATATTAGGGTATATTTTTTATCGTTGGAAACCCAAGTCGGCAGTGTATATAGTGGTAGGCTTTATAGTGCTGACGGTATTGACAGACCAAAGTTCAGTGCACCTGTTTAAAAACGTATTTGAACGATTACGACCATCACATAACCCCGACTTGGAAGGATTAATACATATTCCGGGAAGTCGAGGAGGAAAATTTGGATTTATATCTTCGCATGCAACTAATGCTTTTGGATTAGCCGTATTGTCCGCTCTTTTATTTAAAAATAAAGGATTCAGATTTTTTATTTTTTTCTGGGCAACAATAATATCATACAGCAGAATTTATGTGGGAAAACACTATCCGGGCGATATAATATGTGGAGGCTTATGGGGCAGTTTATTAGGATTTATTGTTTTTCAATTTTATAAAATACCTGTTTTGAAACTCGAACAAAGCAATCGTAAAAAAATAACGATAGAATGACACGCCATTAGGGTATAACTGTAAGGAATTTTGTAAATTAGCACGTATTTTGGGCTAAGTGATTTTGGAGGTAATAGATTTTACAATTTATATTTCGAGATAAATCATTTATGAATTTTTAGAAATTTTACCTGATGAAAAAAATTCAATCATGCAATACAACTCAAGCAATAAATATTTAATTGGACTTATAAAAGAAGGTGAACATTTACAACAAGATTTTAAATATGAAATCAGTGATTCAAAAAAGATAGCCCGCACTCTTTCTGCCTTTGCCAATACCGAAGGCGGCAGGTTGCTCATAGGGGTAAAAGACAACGGTAATATAAAAGGTGTAAGTACCGAAGAAGAATTTCACATGATAAAAGCAGCCTCCGAAATGTATACTACGCCTAAAGTGCCATTTGAAGTACAAAGTCATGAGCATAAAGGACTCACAGTGTTAGAGATAAAGGTAGCAAAAGGCAATAAACCACCCTATCATGCTCCTGACCAACACGGAAAAATGCGAGCATACATAAGAGTTAAAGACCAAAATTTTGTAGCAAATACAATACAATATTTAGTTTGGAAAAATGAAACTAAAGAAGAATCAGTAAGAATAAATTACGATAGAAACGAACGATTTTTATTAAATTATCTTTCAGAAAAACCATCGCTTACTCTGCGGCAATTTATACGATATGCCGGTATCACACGAAATAAAGCAATAAGTATACTTACCGATATGGTAAGATTGAAACTTGTAAAAATAATTTATTCCGATAAAGAAACTCATTTTGTAGCTGTAAGTTCCCAAAATGAAATTTATTAGAAAATGAAACAGCCATGACTAATTTAGCCCCACAACGGCATGATTATAGGAACGGAAGCCCGAAGACAGAAGACCGAAGACAGAGATGAAAGACAGAAGACAAACTCCCAACTTCCCTCTTCCAACTTCCAACTAAAAAAATAAACATATAAAAATAATTATCGACACTTCGTTAAATTATAATTTACAAATTAAAAACCACAGACACAAACCATTAACAATCAGCAAGTTACACAATGAAACAAACATCAAATTAAGAAGCTGATTGTAAGATATTTACAATAAAAAATAACGAACTATTGATTATTAAAAAAAATATTTATTTTTGAGAACCAAACAAAACTTATGATATATGAAAAACAAGACCCCAAAAATTTTCGTTCTGGATACTAATGTTATTTTGCACGACTACAACTGCATACACAACTTTGAAGAAAATAACATAGTAATACCAATAACCGTTCTGGAAGAATTAGATAAATTTAAACAAGGCAGCAGCATTATAAATTTTCATGCAAGACAATTTATGCGCGAACTTGACAAACTTTCAGGCGATGAATTGTTTAAAGAAGGAATACAAATAAAAGACGGTTTGGGAAAATTAAGTATAGCCCCGGGAAAACCGTTTTCCGAAAAAATGAAATCTTCGTTTGCCGAACACAACAACGACCACCGAATAATTGCCGTAGCCGAACACTACCATATTCAAAATCCTGATATACAAGTAATTCTTGTAAGTAAGGATATAAACATGCGTATGAAAGCCAAAGCATTAGGAATAATGGCTGAGGACTACAAAAACGACAAAGTAAAAGATGTCGATAGATTTGACCGTGTGGCAGCAACCGAACGCTTTACCGACGATAAAAACATAAACGCATTATACCACGCAAAAGAGGGAATAGCGCTAAGCGAATTCAATTTTGAACAAAAACCGGAAGCAAATGAATTTTTTATCCTAAAAGGAAACAACTCAAGCGCACTGGTAACATACATGCCCAACGAAAACCGAATTAAACAAGTATCAAAACAAAGCGCTTTTCACATTAAACCACGAAATGCAGAGCAAACCTTTTCACTTGCAGCACTTTTAAACCCAAATATTGAACTTGCCGCACTTACCGGAAAAGCCGGTACCGGAAAAACCTTACTCGCACTGGCAGCAGCACTCGAACAAAGCCACGATTACGAACAAATACTTTTGGCTCGCCCAATAGTACCTCTTTCAAATAGAGATTTAGGATACCTGCCCGGAAACGAAAAAGAAAAAATAGGACCATACATGCAGCCTCTTTTCGACAATCTGAATGTTATAAAACACCAATTCAGCAAAACAGGAAAAGAATATGAACGAATTGAAAATATGCTGAAAGAGCAAAAACTTTTAATTACACCTTTGGCATACATCAGAGGCAGAAGTTTATCTAAAGTCTTTTTTATTGTAGATGAAGCACAAAACCTTACCCCGCACGAAATAAAAACAATAATAACACGTGCAGGCGAGGGTACAAAAATGGTATTCTCCGGCGATATATACCAAATAGATTCACCTTATCTTGATAAAAAATCAAACGGACTATCATACCTCATCGACAAAATGACCGGACAAGACCTATTTGCACACATAAACCTTGTGAAAGGCGAAAGAAGCAGATTATCGGAATTGGCAGGAGATTTATTGTAATTTTTAAACCTAAATTATACAATAAATTTTTTTATTATTTTAAAGTTGAATTTAAAGCTATACAATTGACAATCAGGAAGTTACACCCACCTTTCGACAGTTGTAACTTTCTGATTATCAACAAATTAGTGTTATTATTGAGGATTTAATTATAAAAAAAATAAATAATGAATTTTAAAGAACAAATATTACAAGGAATACCGGATATTTTACCAAACCCCCAAAAACCTCGTCCTGAAGTGAGTCATGCTCCCAAAAGGAAAGAAATTTTAAATAAAGAAGAAAAAAAACTTGCCGTAAAAAATGCACTTCGTTATTTTCCTGAGAAACATCACGAAATTCTGTCTAAAGAATTTGCTCAAGAACTTGAAGAATACGGCAGAATATACATGTATCGGTTTCGTCCCGATTATAAATTATATGCACGAAGCATAGAGGAATACCCTGCGAAAAGCAAACAAGCTGCATCTATTATGTTGATGATACAAAACAACTTAGACGATGCTGTAGCTCAACACCCCGACGAGTTAATTACCTATGGCGGCAATGGTGCAGTTTTTCAAAACTGGGCGCAATACTTGCTAACAATGAAATACTTAGCCGAAATGACCGACGAGCAAACTCTTGTAATGTATTCAGGACATCCAATGGGTTTGTTTCCCTCGCATAAAGATGCGCCGAGAGTGGTTGTAACTAATGGAATGGTTATTCCTAACTATTCAAAACCGGACGATTGGGAAAAATTTAATGCCTTAGGTGTTTCGCAATACGGACAAATGACAGCAGGTTCATATATGTACATTGGTCCACAGGGAATTGTACACGGAACAACTATTACGGTACTGAATGCAGGGCGCAAAATTTTAAAAGAAGGAGAAACTGATTTAGGTGGAAAACTTTTTGTAACCTCCGGTTTGGGTGGTATGTCGGGCGCACAGCCGAAAGCGAGCGTTATCGCAGGCTCGGTGTGTGTAGTGGCTGAAATAAATCCGGCAGCAGCCCAAAAAAGACACGAACAAGGCTGGGTAGACGAAGTATATACCGATTTAGATAAACTAATACCTCGCATAAAACAAGCAGTAACAAATAAAGAAGCTGTTTCGCTGGCATATCAAGGCAATATAGTTGATTTGTGGGAACGCTTTGTAGAAGAAGACCTGTATGTAGATATGGGTTCAGACCAAACGTCCTTACATAATCCTTGGGCAGGCGGTTATTATCCTGTTGGTATCAGCTTTGAAGAAGCCAACAAAATGATGGCAGAGCAACCCGATTTATTTAAAGAAAAAGTACAAGCCTCACTTCGCCGACAAGTGAAAGCCATAAAGCAACTTAGCGATAAAGGTATGTATTTCTGGGATTACGGAAATGCTTTCTTGTTAGAAGCAGGACGTGCCGATGCAGATGTTTTTAAGGAAGACGGTAGTTTTATATATCCGTCTTATGTTCAGGATATTATGGGACCTTTGTTCTTCGATTACGGTTTTGGACCTTTCCGTTGGGTATGTACTTCGGGTAATCCTGCTGATTTGGAAAAATCAGATGCCATTGCAGCCAAAGTATTGAAAGGAATTGTTAAAAATTCGCCTGAATGTATCAAAGGGCAGATGCTTGATAATATAAAATGGATAGAAGAAGCAGGTAAAAATAAATTGGTAGTAGGTTCGCAAGCCCGTATTTTATATGCCGATTGTGAAGGACGTACCAAAATAGCCGAAGCCTTTAATGAAGCAGTTAAATCGGGTGAGATTTCAGCCCCCATAGTACTTGGACGCGACCACCACGATGTATCCGGCACCGATTCGCCTTTCCGCGAAACAAGCAATATATATGACGGGTCGCAATTTACGGCAGACATGGCAGTTCATAACGTTATAGGTGATGCTTTCAGAGGCGCTACTTGGGTATCGTTGCACAATGGCGGCGGCGTAGGCTGGGGCGAAGTTATAAACGGAGGGTTCGGAATGACTTTAGATGGCAGCGAAGATGCCGACCGCAGGTTAAAAATGATGTTGAACTGGGATGTAAACAATGGTATAAGTCGCAGGAGTTGGGCGCGCAATGATGCTTCAATATTTGCAATAAAAAGAGCCATGCAGCAAAACAAAAACCTGAAAGTTACTTTGCCTAATATTGTTGAAGATGATATTTTGAATAGTTTATGGTAAACTCGAAAAATTCATAACTCTAAGTTACTTTGGATTAGAAATTTAGAGTAAACTCTAAATCCCCCCGTTTTTCAGATAATATGAAAGACGGGGGGATTAACCCCACACCCTAAAACACTGACTATCAATAAATTACACAAAACATAATTGTTGTTAGTTAATCTTTTGAACAAATAGATTTATAAGGGCAGTAAAGACAATTTTCTTCGTATTCTGTTTGTGTGAAGTCTATATTGGGATTAAAAAGGTCTGATAAAATATTTTTTAATTCAGTTGTGAAATCATTAAAACTTTCCATAAAAAAGTTTTCATCTGAATAGGTTTTGTCTTTTTTTGAAATGCTGATATAAGGGCTGAAATTACTTTTACTCATTTGTTTCAAATCGTAAATTCCGGCAGTTAGCTTAGGTAAATTAATATTTTGGTTTACCATTATGCCATAAAGATACATTTGTACAATTGCTTTTTTTCGGCTTATGCTTTTATCGCTGAATAATTCTTCAAAGTTTTTAAATGATTTATCCGTACTGCCCGTTTTGTAGTCTATAATTCTGTAAACCCCGTCTTTGCAATCAATTCGGTCTATTATTCCGCTGAAAATGACTTCTTTCAGTCCGTCTTCGGTTTCAAATTCAAATGTAGCAGCGAGTTGCTCTTCTTCAAGTCCCTCTATTCTGAAAGGTACGTATTTTATGTCTTGGTCTATGATTAAGTTCATATAATGACACAGAACTTCTATGATTATTTTGCCTTTTCCTTCTAAAAATACTTCTTTATCAGGTATGTTTTTGTAAATAATTTCGTAGGCTTGCGAAATGTATTTTTTTACCTCTTTTCTACTTTGTTCTATTTGTTTTTTTTCTATAAATTTTTTGTTTTCATTGATTTTTGAATATAAAAGTTCGGCGGCTTTGTGCAATATGCTGCCAAATAATGCAGGCGATATTTCTTCTTCCGGCAATGAAAGGGCTTTTAATTTTGCAATGTATCGGAAATAAAAATGCAGTCGGCATGCAATTAATATATTTAAAGCCGATGCCGATAATCTGCGTGCATTTATGTTTGCTTTTAGGTTAAATTCGTTTAATTTTTTCATTACCTCCTTGCTTTTGGGTATGCTCAGAGGGTTTATTTTTTCAATTTTTACTTGTTGAAAAAAGTTATGAACTTCTATTTTAAATCCCGATTCGTATTGCAATTGTTTTATAAACCTACTCATTTCGCCTGTTTTTTCATCGGGCAAACTATTGTAGACTATGGATATATTTTTGCTTCTATGCAAAAGTCGATAAAATAAATAGGCATATACGGCATCTTGGTGTTGCACCAGTGGCAGGTCGAAAGCATGGCGTATACTGTATGAAAGGAAGCCGTTGTAGTGGCGTATTTTGGGGAATTGTCCTTCGTTCATACCTAACAGTATCAGATTTTCAAAATCCAGATTGCGTGTTTCCAGTACTCCTATCAGCTGTAATCCTGATACTTTTTTGCCTCGAAATGGCACTGATAGTTCGCCTATTATTTTCATTAGTAATCGGCTTGTGAATGCTATGGAAAAGCTTTCGGAACGAAGCTCCAGTAGTTCTTTTAGTTTTTTTATGTTTTTATAACAAAGGTGTATCGCTTCATTTTCAAGCGTTTCTTCGGCTTGTAGCTCGTCGTCGTCTTTTCTTTGGAAAATTAAAAACAACAGATTAAGTAAATTAGTAAGAAATATGATGCCTGCATTTTCACGTGGGATTACTGCAAATAGCACTTTAAATAGTTCTTCTTGGCTCTCTATCAGTGTTTTAATTGGCATTACAGACAGGTTTTCTTGTTCCATTTTTTTCAACAGAGCGTCTGATTTTTCGGCTGTTATAGCATGAACAAGAGGATTGCGCAAAAGGGTGGTCAATAGAGAGTATGAATAATTTTTTGTGGTTATGCCTATGTCGTCGTTTTTATGTATTTTCAGATATTGCTGTATAAGACCAAATAGTTTTGTTTCTTTCAAAGGTATGCCCATGCTCACGTTTACTTCTTTAACTTGTTGAGGCAATGCGTGTAATATTGGCATCATCATGCTTTCGTCTGCGGGAATTACAGCTGTTTCAGCGCCCGGATTTTTAATGTTTTCTAAAAGTTTTGGCACTATCTTAGACTGTGCAATATTTTGCGGAACAGGATATATTTTTATTACTCTGTCAGTTGTTTGTCCTTTGGCAGGTATACGTTGTATTTGATTTTCGGTATTTAGTTTTAGGGCTTTTTTGTTTATTCTTAAGAAGTGTCCGGCTTCTTGTTTTTCGTCGTTTAGGTAGTATGGGTCGGTATCTTGCAAGTATTCTGCCAAGTTTTCTGTCATGAGGTATTTTACCAAACTTAGTTCAGCTTTTGTGAGAGCGTTGAACCCTATGAAAAACCATTTTTTAAATTGTCGCAATTTATTGTTTTGAGGGTTTAGCGTTTCTGTCATCTTCCTCATTATCAAGCCCGAATATGCTATTTTATCTTTCAGAAGTTTGGTTGTAAATATTTTGTAAAGTTCGGGTAATATGGAACGTAATTGATATGTTTTTTCTTTTTCTTTGCTTCGTTGTTCTTCCGAAAAGAGGAGATGGTATTCTTTCAGCGTTTGTTTCTGATTTTCAGACAGATACTCATATAGTTTATCTATTTCGCTTATGTGTTTTATGTTTTTAAAAATTACCTCAGGGTCTACCAGCCAGTTATCTGCCTCGTTGAAATCATTTATAAGTATTTCGCCCAAACCGTAGAAACTTTCCAAATTATAATTTAAGTTTTTTTTATGGGCAAAGTTTTCTTTAAAAATATCATACAATTTAAAAATGAGCGTTGTCTTATTTCCGAGATGTAAACCTGTTAAACTTTGAGCTACATCGCTTATAGCAAGTGTTTTAGGAGCCCATTGTGCTTTCTTTTTTATTTGAGCAAATGCTGCATTAAGGTATATTCGGGTGCGATCGTTGGGTACTATTATACAAATTTCGTTAAAATTATAATCTGATTGTACAATTGTTTCGGCACATTCGTATATGAAGCTGTTTTTCATTTGTTTTATTTGGTATGTTGTTGGAAATTTCAGGGTTTACATTGTTTTGGGGAATTTGGCATACTATTTTTTGGGGATTATTTAAGTAAAGTTGATAGTGATGAAGGTATATTTTTTTATAGCTTCTCCCATTCAAAATTACTCAAGTTTTTCTCTTCTTCGCTAAAATTTATCAAATCAAGATATTTTTTTAATGTCTTCTTATCATTTTGCACTTTGGACAATGAAGTTTTAGTTAATGTGTTTTGAAAGTATGGAAAATAAGTTATCAAATGTGTATGGCTTGGATATTAAATCATTGAAGCCTAATTTTTTTACTTTTTCAATATCTTCTTTGTCGGCATAATTTACAATTCCTATAACCGGAATTTCTTTGTTGTTGTGTGTTTTTCTAAATTTCCAGATATATGATTCTGCATTTTCGTAATTTAAGTTTATCAGTAGTGCGTCAAATTTCATTTTGTCTAATTTTTCAATTGAAATTAAATCTTGCATGAATAAAATTTTATATTTTTTGTTTTGCAGCTCAAAAAGTTTTGTAAACAGCTTGATGTTTAATTTATTGTTCTCAAATATTATAATGTTTCTACATTCTGTTTTTTTATTGTTTTGGATTTTATTTTTTTTAATTATGCATAAGGGGATTGTAAATGTAAAGGTTGTTCCTTTATTTATTTCATAAGTAAAACTTATTTCGCCTCCCATTGCTTCTGTTAGTTTTTTTGCTATTGCCAATCCCAAGCCTGCGTCTTTGGGTTGTATTATTTGAGAGGAGTTAATTTGTCCGTATCGACTGAACACCTTGTCTCTCTTACTATTAGAAATACCTTGTCCGGTATCTTTTACATAAAAACTTATAGTTTGTGGGGTTGTTATTTTGTAGCCATATTCTATACTGCCTTGGGTTGTAAATTTTAAGGCGTTATTTAATAAATTAGATAAAATTTGTTTTAAGAATATTTCATCGACTTCAATAAAAAAGTTTGGGGTATTTTTTTCTTTTTTCAGTATTAATTTAATGTTCTCTTTTTGATTGTTTTTTTGATATATTTTAAAACTCTTTTTTAGGTCGTCTAATAGTTTGTGTAGGTCGGTGGGTCTCGGGGTAAGTTGAAATTCTCCGGCTTTTATTTTTGCTGTATCAAGTATCTCGTTTATTATTTCTAATAGATTATTGGCACTTCTTTGTATATAGTCTGCATATTCTTTTATAGTATTTGCTGATAGAAATTGCTCTTCTTTCAAAAATTTTGAAAAGCTTAGTATTGAATTCAAAGGTGTTTTAATTTCATGCGATATATTTGCCATGAAAGTACTTTTCAGTTTGTTGGAGCGTTCTGCATTTTCTTTAGCTTTTTCTAGTACTAATTTATCCTTGTGTTGTTTGGTTAAATCTTGCATCAACAATACTATTTCAATATCATAAGGGTATTCTGTTTTATTGATTTCGGCTTTAGTGTATATATACAGGTACTGTTTGGTAGCTTTGCTCAATATCCTGAATTCATTTGAATATATTGTATTTATGAATTTTACTTTATCTATAAATTCAGTGAAAGCGGGTATGTCTTCCGGATGTATTAATTTTTTAAATTCTTTTAAAGTAGTTGAGGAAAAATGTTTCGGCAGGTCTAATATTTCAAGAATTTCATTTGAAAGTTTTACTTCATTATCGTCCGGTTTTATTTTTACTACTCCCATTCGTGCAATTTTCATTGCCTGTTTAAGGTGCTTTGTTGTATGGTAAAGTTTATCTTCGGTTTGTTTTCTTTGAATTGTATTTGCCAAATAATTCGATATGAGGGTCATTATTTCTAAATCTTCGCGCCGGTAGTGGTTTGGTTTTTCATAGTTTTGTAGTACCAATACTCCTATTACTTCTTGCTTTACTTTTAGAGGTATGCCGAGCCACGAACTTGAATGCGTACCATATAGTTTTATTATTTTTTTCTTTTCTAGTTCTTCTAATTTTTTATTATCAAGAATAAAGGGTTTACCGGTTCGTCGCACATAGTCTGTAATGCTATTGTCTAAATTTTGATGCTCAAAAATTTTAATCTCATCGTATTTATCTTTATAGAATGGGAATTTATATCTGTTAGTTGATTTGTTGTATAATGCAATAAAGAAGTTTTCTGTGTCTACGATTTTAGAAAGTTCATTTCTAAGGTTTTCTATAAAATCGCTCAATTGTTCTGTTTCATTTGCTTTTTCACTTATATTCAGTATAGTATTCCAAATTATATCTTTTCTTTTTTTGGGAGTGAGGTCTTTGCATTGTACTACAACACCTATTACTTCTTGATTTTTATTCAAAATAGGTTTGTAAAAATTTTGGAAATAGAATTTATCTTCGTTTTCAAAATAATATCCTACGTGATTTAATTTGCTTCCTTGCAGAGCTTGAGATAATATCTTTTTTTCTTTTTCAAGATTATTTTTTGCTAAAAACTTTTCAATGTAATTATCTCCTATTTTTATATCTATTCCAAATTTTTTTTTAATATGTTTTTTATAAATTTTATTGAAAAGTATAAAGTTATATTGCTTATCTATGGCGTATACTCCTATTAAGTCAGGGAAGTTAAGCGATGAATCGATATAAAGTTGTAGTATGTCAATAGGTAACTCGGACTGTATTATGTATTCGTCTTCATTCATTTTAATAGAATTTATATAGTTATATAATAAACTGATGATGAGCGCATTGCAATAATTAGACTTTTAAAACTTATGATTGATATAAATTTATGTTGTACGATAGTTTGTTATATTTTTATAAATAATTGATAATTAGAAAGTTATGTCGTTATTGACGTGTGTCGCATAATTGTTTGATTTTCAACACATTAAGTCCTTAGTTATTCTCAAGAGGGCTTCGCCGTTCTCAATTCTCAATTTAACGAAGTATTAGTCATAGATATTACATAATAATTTGTTGTTATAAAAAAGTTACGAATATAAGGCACGGCTGAAATTAATTTCCATGCAACTCTTGGTTTTAGACCGAATTTTACTTCATAATTAGGGTTTATAAAGTACAATATTCTTTTATTTTTTGTATAATTATTTTTTATTATTTTTTCAAATCTCTCTATTGTTATTCCGGTTTCTTTTATTTCCAAAAGGTCTTTTATCATTAAGTCTGTTTCTCCAAACAATTTCAAAATAGACTTGTACATAAACACAGGTAAAATATGGAAGTATGGTAATTTTGACAAAAACTTACTTTTGCATACTTGTTGATGTCCGCCAAAAGGGTTGTGCCATGGCGGGAAGCCAAGAAAAAATTTACTATCGGGTTTCATAAATTTTTTCACAAAATTCATAAATTTCTCCTGCCCGTGTATATGCTCCAGAACATCTCGCATTATTATCACATCAAACTTACCGATGTCTTCTACACTTATATTGTATATATCATTACATACAAAGCTAATATTATCGGTTTTGTAATTGTTTTTAAAAAAATTTCGTGCATTTTCTATTTTTACTTTCGACATATCTATTCCTACAATTCTGTGGCAACCAATTTCAAGAAATGGAGCTAAGTTACCCCCTTCGCCGCAGCCTATCTCCAATACAGAAGTATCTTTATTTATTTTTTTTACCTCTTCAATAAAAGGAATTACATATTTTTTTGTTGTAATACCCTGTTCTTTAAAATATTTTTGCCTATTCGAATGTCTTTCTTGCATTTCAATATTTTTTAAAAATAAAACCAAACTACCCTACAAATGCAAAGGTAAGCAAAAATGAGATTAAACCCGAATATCAGGACTTTTTTTGCGAGTAAAACCTAATTAATGGTTCGGCATTCTTTTAAACGCCTGATAACCGGAGACTTAAATCTCGAGCACACTCACTCACAACCGTCTAATTATCAATTAGTTAACACTTACCTCCTCCAACTTAAAAATTAATATTGCAACAATCAAGGGACAATCTCCCTATAAATAGCTATTGCAAAAAAAACAATGTAAACTTACCTTAGCGGCATACATTATTTTACACGCAAAAGATGAAAGAAGGACTAATATACAAAACTAAAAACGGGAAATTATTCAAATGTAATGAATGTCAAAAGTTTCATTTAGAATTTAAAAATCTAAACTTTAATTTTTCGACAGAACAACTGGAAAAATTTGCAGAATACATTAAAGGTATAAATGGGAAAAAGTGGGAAAATATAAATAAAAATTCTACTTTTGAAAGGAAAATAATTATACCGATAGGGCATAAAACTTTAAGAGTTTTGTTTAATGTAGAAGAACTATTGGAACTTAAAGAATTATTGTCTCCCTCTAACAGAATTTCTCCAAACCTGAGTCAAAAAATAACCGCCTGTCAAATAGATTTTACTGCATACAGAAATTAATTTATAGTCGGATATTCTTCATTTCTCGCCGAGCTATACAATTTCTTGATTATCAACATGTACATTAGGTTTTAAGACGAATTGTATTTATTAGACACAAAAGTCCTAAACACATAAATTTCTGATTATCAGCAACTTACATAAAAACAATAATAACCTAAAAATAAAAATTACACCTCTAAGTTTATCTAACAAATTGTTGAATATTAGTATTTTTCCATGTAGTTTTGCTGCCGTGCTCAATATTTTGTATTATGAGAAAATTAAAAAATCACGAATTAAACAGAAAAACGGAAGAAGAATATAAAAAGTCAGTAAAAAATCCTTTTGTTATAATTTTAGATAACATAAGAAGTTTGAACAACATAGGCTCTTTTTTCAGAACGGGCGATGCTTTTCTTTGCGAAAAAATTTATTTGTGTGGAATTACCGCTACTCCACCCGACAACGGCATTCGTAAAACCGCATTAGATGCCGAGCGGTCGGTTGATTGGGAATATTTTGAGGATGCTGTTGACACTGTAAAGCTTTTACAATCAAAAGGTTATGAAGTCCTTGCCGTAGAACAAACCGAAAATAGTACAATGTTGAATAATTTTAAACCCGTACCCGGGCGCAAATATGCCTTTATTTTCGGCAATGAGGTAAAAGGCGTACAACAATCCGTTATAAACGTTTGCAACGGCTGTTTAGAAATACCCCAAGAAGGGATAAAACACTCGGTAAATGTATCAGTAAGCGCCGGCATGGTACTTTGGGACTTCTATTCTAAAATAAAATTCCCACCAACAAACTAAACCTCTGTCTCCCGTCTTCCGTCTTACGTCCCCCGTCTCCCGACTCCCGACTTCGGTCTTCCGTCTCCCGTCTTCGGTCTTCCGTCTTCCCTCTTCCATCTTCCCTCAGAAACTCTTAAACATTCGAGCCTGCGAAAAGCCCGGAGCCTGTATATCCAAATCTAAGAAATACCCGAAAGGAGTTTGAGCCGTTTCGTAATCGGCATTTTGCAACCTTTTTTCACATAGCTCCAGAATTTCCTTTGAATATTCGGCACTCGCTTTGCTATCCGATAAATGAGCAAAAGAATGTAATACTATTTTATTAGTTTCATTTTTACGCGCCGCCCACTTCAAGTTTTTGGTTAAATTTTTTTCCACTTTTAAAGTAGGCTTTTCCTCGTCTTCTGCCTCCACCTGTATAAAAGCTACAACACAATTTTCAAAGATTTTTGCAGCTTGTTCAACCTCAAGCACATCTGACAGGCTTTTTTGCGAAGGCTTGTAACCAAAATGTTTGGCATACATCATTAAAACTTTCATAATTACATTTTTTTATACAAATGTACTTGTTTTGGGTGATTTATGCAAATTTTTAGGACTTAGCTCAGGGCAACCGCATTTAAAAAACACTAATACAGCTTACATGCAACAGTTATATATTGCTGATAGTCAATGTCTTACAAGTATACAAAAAAAGCCCAAAA
>PDWJ01001292.1_pt1 | contig 31556 bp, 21 predicted proteins | sample 1430881 | NCBI WGS metagenome assembly PDWJ01 (sample SAMN01162460, study PRJNA174530) | Oral metagenome, whole genome shotgun sequencing project. | biome: Marine environment; feature: Marine mammal; material: Swab sample of the gingival sulcus; isolation source: swab sample of gingival sulcus...
TTTTGCATCCTTTGCGGTTAAGATTTACCTCCGGCAAGCATTTTTTAATAAGCTAATAAGGTTGTTTGTTTTTTAGTTCTTATCTCTACTAAGGTTTGAACCGAAAATAAGGTTTTTAATAATTTTTAGTTCTTAATTTTCTTTCGACTTCCGGCTTCCAACTTCCTGCTCTAACCGGGTTTTAATTTTTAATTACTTGCGTGAGGGCTGCGCCGTTCTCAATTCTCAATTTACAAATCAATCTCCCTTCACCCTTTTCTCCAAGAGGGAATTTGCTATTTGCCAAAAACCATGAAATCGTAAAAAGTTAGCTATTTGGTTACATTTGCAAAAGTCTCGAAATGCGGTTTAGATGAAAAAAAATGTAACAAATACCAAGTTTTATTCGTTTGAGATACATTCAATAAAGTGCGAATCCAAGAAATGATAAAAAAATTACTCTTCATTATTCTTTTGTTTAACATCCATTATTCATTTTCGGCGGTTGTTTTTGGTACTGTCAAAAATGAAGAAGGCAAACCTCTACCCTTCGCCTCTATTTATGCAAAAAACTCAACAACAGGAGTTTCTGCAAACTATGAAGGGCGGTATTTCTTGGAGCTTAAGCCGGGTAAATATATATTGATTTATTCCTTTCTGGGCTATGAAACAATCGAAAAAGAAATCATCCTGAAAGAAAATCAAAAAATATGTATTGACATCTGCTTAGAAAGAAGCCTTTCAAACATAGAGGAAGTAGAAATTGTTGCCGATAAAGTGGACAGGGCAAAATCAATAATGAAAAAAGTAAGAGCTAAGCGAAAAGAATACATAAACAGTGTAAAGAATTATCAATGTGAAATTTATGCAAAAACTTCTTTTGAAAAAGAATATCGCGCAAAAGATACCGTAAAAGTGAAAGACAAGGATACCACAGCTGTAACATTAGTAATATCGAAAAGAAATAAAGATGCAAACAGTTTTTTAAAAAAAGACAAGGTAAACCTGATTGAATATCTTGCCGAAGTTTACTATAAATCGCCGGGCAAATACAAGGAAAAGATTAAAGCCTATCATAATTTTTCGGAAGCCAAACCGGAAGGATTGTCCGTAAGATTTAGCTCCGGCATAAACAGCAGAGACATCACCCCGAAGCAAGTTTCCTTTTCCAACCCCTATTTGTTTAATATTGAAAATACTGCCGAAACATTCAACTTCTTTAAAAATCTGCTCTACATACCTGAATTATGCAAACAGCCTTTAAAATCGCCGCTTTCCGGAAGTTCAAACCTAAACTATCGCTTTGAGTACATTGAAACTTTTACGGAAAACAAGCATAAAATCTACAAAATAAAAGTAAACCCTTTCAATAAGAAAACGGCATTGTTCTACGGCTATTTATACATTCAAGACAGCACTTGGGCACCGGCAGCCGTTGATTTATCCATTAATGAAGCAGCCTTGATGATGTATAAAAATTTTAGAATTATTCAAAAATCGAAACAAATTGACGGAAAATTCTTTATGCCCGTAAAGACGGAAATTACCTATACCGTTGAAGAAAGCAAAAAAACGATACTCGGCGAAACCAAAATAAAATACAAAGATTACCGCATTAATACCACTGCGGACAATGCCCTTTTCGGCAATGAAGTAAAATCATTTGCCGAAGATGCTTTTGAGAAAGACAGCTTATACTGGACTGAAAACAGGTTGTTTTCTTTAAAACCGGAAGAACTTGAATTTATCTCCAAGACAGACAGCCTGCAAGAATATTATAAAAGCAAGGCATATTTGGACAAGCAAGATTCTATTTTCAGTGCCTTGCATTGGTACACGCCCATTGCCGGCTGGGGTATAAAAAATCACTATAAAGGCACCGAGTTTTTCATTGAAGGGTTACCGGCACAAGTAGTTCCGCTTGGTATCGGCGGATACAGGCACAAACTTCCGTTCTATTTCAATAAAGAATTTGCAAACGGAATGTTACTGGAAACTGAAGAAAAAATAGACTACGGTTTCAGAAATAAAGATTTGAAAGGAGAACTGGGTGTAGGACTAACCTATTTTCCGAAAAAATTTGTGCGCACTTTTATTAATGTCGGCAATACCTACGATTTAATAAACGATTATGCCTCTTTGGAGCAAATGTTCAGCCGCAGCAATTATGTTAATACAAAATCACTGCGCATCAGGCAACGCATAGAACTTATAAACGGATTGTTTTCGGAACTTAGCGTTTTATATTCCGACCAAAATCCCATAACGGATTTAAAACTGTCTGAATGGTCAAAAAAAGTTTTTAGAAAACTTAATGAACCGATTGATTTTAAAAGATACAGAAAATTTGAATTAAAATTGCAATTAACATACAGGTTAGGACAAAAATATATAATGACAAGCAATAAAAAAATCATTATAGGTAAAGATTATCCGGAAATAACATTTACTTATCGCAAAGGTATTCCGAGCATTTTCAAGAGCGAAGTAAATTTTGATTATTTTGAGCTTGGCGCAAAAGCGGAGCATCAATTGGCTCGTTTCGGAAATTCAAGATGGCAAATCGGTGCGGGCATTTTTACCAATAAGAGAAATTTAAGAGTTTTGGAATATAAATATTTTAGAGGTTCCGACATATTTATTTTTTCCGACCCGCTCAGGTCTTTTCAATTGTTGGGCAAAACGTTAAATACAAATAATGAATTTTTGCATGCAAACTATATCCACCACTTCAACGGCACTATCTTGGATAAAATACCCGGTATCAGTTTTTTGAAAATAACCCTTGCCGGCGGTGCCGGCACCATGAGTATCCCGAAAGATAAGTTCTATCATTTTGAGATGTTTGCCGGTTTAGAAAGAGTAATCAGAATAAAACAACAACTTTTCAGATTGGGACTTTATGCGGTTACATCGGACAATACGCTCTCAAATGCTTCGTTCACACTTAAATTCGGGATTAGTGTTTTTAATGCCTACAATAACAAATGGAGTTATTAAACTGCATTCCAAGACTTTTGCAAAAGTAAAACGTCAACTTTACTATTCCATTTTGACAAATTCATGCCCTATTCCGACTTCTCTTTACAAATGAATATCAACAGAGAGATTGTAAAAATTATTTTGTTTTTTTTATAGATTTTGGCATTTTCTCGATATAATGTATTGGATAATATCCGATTATGTTTTTTACAGATTCATTAAAATCAAAACGATAACAAGAAGTAAATATTAGAATATTTTTATATGTAAAACAAATAGAACCTTTAAAACAGTTAAAAACGTTACGATTGTAAATATCATTCGTAAAATGAAATTTTATTTCTTTAAACATCTTCTTGGCAATCGAAGTATCTTGATAAATTAGAAAGTGCGTTTCGTACCTTGGATATTTTTTATTATCCATGCTTAAATAAGTTGTATATGTATCCAAAAGACCTTTCTCTAAATCTATAATTTTAAGATGCTTAGAATAACCAACAAATCCAGGACTTGAATAACAATTGGTAACTCCAACCTGAACATTATTATCTTCAAGCATATTAACCATTTCTTTCAAATTTGGATATTTCTCAATTTTACTGATTTGATTTTGAGCAATAGTTTTAAAAACACTGAACACTAAAACTATATTTAAAATAATTAATTTGTTATTCATTGGTTTTCTTTTCATAAATATCATTAGTGTCCGATAAAAAAATACTAGTCCTTTATAATTTGCTCTAACACAGTTATTTATGACGCTTGCATAAATTAGGGGCTTGTCATGTTTTTATACGCTGAAAATCAAAAACTTGAATGCGTTTATCGGACACTAATGAATAAATATATTCTAGTCCGCATTACAATCCAACCAAACCCACAAACTATCGTTATACAACACCTTAATGTCTTCAAAAAAAATCAATCTCCCTTCACCCTCTTCTCCAAGAGGGAATTTGGAATTTGCCAAAAATCATGAAATCATAAAAAGTTAGCTATTTGGTTACATTTGCAAAAGTCTCGAAATACGGGTTAAAGCAAACTATTCTGCAAATCACGCACGGAAACACCGGTATAATCCGCAAAACTGTCGGGTTCTCGGCGCACAATATTTTCCGGAATATGCGCTAAAAGACGATTAAATTTTTCTTCATCAAGCGAGTTTACGAAATCTACAAAATCGTTATGACTTTCTTTGTCCGAAAAATATTGTACTTGCATTTTTGCAATTGATTGCAGCATCGGCAAATAAGGCTGCAAATCAGCAGTTGTTGAGGCAGCATCGCTGTCAATCCAAGCAATGGGTACTTTGCAAATTGCATCCGGCTTTAGAAATGCGGTTTTTATCAAAAGTTCTACATCAAAAGCAAATTTATACTCTACATTGTTCATGCTTATTTCCGGAATAACAGCAGCGTCAAATGCTTTAAATCCACATTGTGTATCAATAATATCCTTTAAATTTGGTATCATTCTTTTCCACAAATAAATAAACAATTTTCCGCGATTATTTCGGGCTGCTTTTTTTACAACAACCGACTGTTTTTCACGGCGCGAACCAATGGCGGCAAGTTTCCCCTGATTGATAATCGGCTCGGCAAGCAACATCAACTGTCCGAGATGCGTAGAAAGGTCGGCATCGGTAAAAACAACAATGTGCTTTTGCGCATATTTTTTTTGAGCCGCATTCCACATTCCGTACAATATAGAACCGCCTTTTTGGCTGTCCTTAGGCGAGCTGAGTTTTTGCACAACCGGCAAAGAACGTTCAATAGCATCATTTAGGAACAAAACCTGTGCTTTGTCTTGCAATGTCTTGGCTTCAATTATTTTTTGAGCAATTTTTCCGCTGCCTTCGGGGCAACCGTCATCTACCACTGTTAAATCCCATGTAATAAGCTCTTGCCCCTCAAAAAGCCATTCCATTTGCTGTATTTTTTTCACCAAAAAATCTTCGCCGTGCGGGTGTTCACTGTTTTTCAGGATTCTTTGATGCTCTTTGTAAACCGCAAAAACAAGCGAAATGTGCAAAGGCTCCTTTACTTGTGAAACCATATTTTTGGAGCAGGCTAATTTTACGGCTAATTGCAAAAAAGTTTTTTGTTCTTCGTCTCGTTCCAACAAGTCGTTTTCTAATTTTTGCAAATCGGATAAATTAGGATACGCTTTCAATAAATCATTGGCTGTTTCTATAATTATTTTGGCATGATTATCATTTGTTAAATCTATTGATTTTATACCATTTTGTAATATTTGCTCAATATTCATATCGTTTATTTTAGAATCTTTTGAGCTTCAAAAGTATTATTTTTTTGAGGATTTTGAAATTGATTTTTGAAGAATGCTTGCGCCCTATCTCAATAAACTAAATTTATACAATTATTATATTGTTGCCTTTTTCATCAATAATTAACCCGTTGCCTTTGCTAAGTATTATTAGAGGGGGTAGTTTCAACTACCAAATGCAATTTTTAGCGTTAATCTATCAAATGTGTTGTATTTACTAATTGAATTTTTAAACACCTCTTTGGGGGATCATCCATTTTGTACCCCCTAATCTCTCTTTACTACTCGCAACTAACTATTATCTCTTTTAATTTTATAAAATAAATTTTGAGGATTTAAAACAATTACTATTATTCTTGTATGGCGATAGCGTTTAATGTTTTTATAGTTTATTTTTTGTGAAAATTAAAAGTTACTAATAGTATTTTTGAATTGTTCAATAATTAAATCAGCAACATTTTCAGGTGTTAAATCATCAGTATTAACTGTTAAATGGTAGTTTTTTTCATCTGTAAAATCTACATTATACAAATCAATAAACCTTTGTCTCATCTTTGTATTTCTGTCCTTTATACCTTCAGAACTAATATTTTCATCTTTTCTATGTGCATTCTTTATTCTCTCTGCTGCAATTTTGTCAGATACTTTTAGCAAAACATTAAATGAATTGTTCACAAATTTAAATCCTAATCTATAATCTACAATTATTTTATCTTGGTGCTTACAATATTCTTTAAAATATTCGTCTATTTGTTTATCAAGTTTAGGTTCTTTTTTACATTTTTCTTGAAATTCATTTATGTTTAAACCATATTTACTTTTTGCAAAATATCGGGAATAATTGCCGATAGAGATAAATTTAAAATCTAATTTATTTTGAAGTATTTTTCCTACTGTTGATTTGCCGGTGCCGGCAAATCCGCTCAATGTAATTTTTTTTGTTATCATAATACTTTTAATTTAAAGATTAACAAAGTTATACCCAATTATATATTCCGTCTCTATTAATAAATTTTTTGAAACAATAATTTATCTCAGTCATTGCTTGTTTTACACCAACTGTATTAATTTCTGAACTATACTTATGAATTCCATTAATATTTTCAAAGAAACGCCCAATAGGGTCAATCATTAAATAAGAACCTCGCATATCATAATTATTTTCTTTTATGTAATTTGAAGTCTTATGTCTATTCAAGTATATATTAAATTCTTTATCAGTAATAACAAAATCTTCTAAGCACTTATCATTTTGACCTTTAATTGGTAATGCTTGCATAATTTTCCAACGATTAGGATTAACTTTGTTTATAAACTCATTCATATCTTCAAGAACATTAAACCTTGATACAACAGTATTAATTTTCAATTTATACTTGAAATCTTTAATCATTTTAATTAAAGATAAATACTGTAATTCATCAAATACAAGTTTCCCATTATAACGACCTGATAATGTATTTGTTTTTTCATTTACACTATCTATACTTAAAGCTATCCAATCAAGAAATTTGCTATTTAATTGTAACCAATTAAAATCCAATTTTGAACCGTTTGTTACAATCATTGTGGTCATTCCTCCTTTTTTTGCTATTTCTAACAATTTAGGTAAAAATGGACACAAAGTTGGCTCGCCACCGGAAAACGTTATTTTCTCAAAACCAAAATCGACTAACTTTTTAAGTAAATTTTCAGCTTCAACTTGCTTTAAATTGTTATTTTTAACATCATTAAAACTACCAAAGCAAAATTTACAACGATAATTACAAGCTTTCCATAAATGATAATTTACAGATGGTATAATACCATTTTCTACTAATTTATTTTTCATAATTCTTGTGATTTAAAATTAAAAATTACCATTTAGGTAGTAATCACAAGTATTATTTATTCAAAAATTAGTTAGATTATTAAAAAAAATAACTGACTTCACAGGTCATTGAAACCTGTGTGGTTTCATCAAACAATTAAAATAATTTTAATATAATCTATTTATTATAAATTATATTAAAATTTTCATGCTATCATCAAATGGCTTTAAATTAATTGCTTCAACAATATTAAATTCCCGAAGTTCATCTAAAAATTTCCATACTTTATTATTTTCAATTGCATCTATTAAATCATTAACTGAACAATAATTTTTATCTTCCCATAAACTACAAGTTTCTTTATCTGTTTTTATATTGTTTTGCTTTATTTCAGGTTCATTTTGATTTTCCATTTGCTCAAAAAAAGGAATTGGTATTTCCATTTCACTATTAACCATTATTTTACCCGACTTTAAATTTAGTAAATTATATAAATCATTATGAAGAATAACCATTAGTTCAAACATTGAAATTTTTAAAAATTTACTATCAATAACTAAATCATCTGCCTCATAAATATTTGAAACAATTAATGGTACAATTTTAAGTTCTTCAATATTACAATCAATATTTAAGTTTTTAATCTCTTTTATTACATGAAAATTATCTTTAATATATTTTATGCTACGTTCTAATTGTGCCGTAGCTTTATATTCAAATTTTCTTATTTGATATTCTTTATTTCTTATTAAGTCTTCTACAAGATATGATGTTTTTAATTCAATTACAAATAATGTATTATCCTTATAAGCAAGCGTATCTATCTCGCCACCTTTATAACAATGACTTGACAAAGCATTAAAACCGGCTTTAACGAATGTATCAGCCAACTGTTTTTCTATTTTTGCAGACTGCTCAACGTGTTTATTTAATTTTTCTGCAACTATTCGCCTGTGCATTATATTTTTCCAATTCCTGTCTCTTAATAAACTTGATAGCCAAATATATTGAGTTCCTATTTTTATCAATGGTCTTGTCAATAAATCTATTAAAAATTTTCTATTAACACTTAAATCAGTTGTTAAATATCCTAAAATATTTTTTACCTCTTTATCATCCCAATTAAAATACATTTCACAGTTATAAATCAATTCTTTTTCTTCACAACAGACAATATAATCATCTTTAAAGTATTCTAAAAAAACTTTTGGTTTTGGTCTCGTAAAGGTATTAGTTCCTATAAACATTCGTCCCGATGGCATAAAATAAAGCGAAAATACATTTAACAACCTGAATACTTTTTTTAAGTCTATTATCCCAAAGTTTTCAGTTTGATATTCTAATGGAAGTCTTAGATATTTAAAATATTCAGAAGTTGCATATATATTCAGTGTTACTTCTTTTGCAAATGTTTCAGAAATATTTTCAACTTCTTTTTTTAATTTCTTATTTTCAGATGCTTTATTGAAATAAAAAAAATCTTCGTAACTGTTTTTTTTATCATTTCTTTGGAATATTTGAAAACGTTTATTTGTACGCAACTCTGCTTCAAGTTTGTCTATAAATTCAAATTCGGCAAAACCAACTAAATATTTATTAATTTGATGCTTGATTCCATAATACTGAAAGAAAAATTCAATTGTTTCTCTAATAAGTTTTTTTTCGTCATCAATTTTTTCTTTTAGCAAGTATTCTCCCTCAATACTTTCAGGCGTATTTAAAGGAGGTAAGGTTTCTGCTATTTTTTTTCTAAACTCTTGAATTGAGTATTTAGGCTTATTTTCAAAATTATCTTCTAAACTTTTTTGTTTTTTTATATTAAGAATCCAATTTAATACATAAATCAAATTCACTTCTATACTTACAATAAGGTTTCTATTTCCTTTAGTATTTTTGCTACTACGTTTAAACTTTTCAAAATATGAAACCGTATGAATTAAGATGTCTTCATAATGAAGTTTTTCAAGAATAGAAACAAAATATTTCGATTCTTTTTCCCAATTTTTCAAAAGTCTTTTAACATACTCTAATTCCTTATAGAAATTACAAATCGTTCTATTAGTATGATTTTTAAATACCGAAAAACTATCCCAATGCTCTTTTATTTCAAAAGCCTTTGATAATTTTATTATCTCAATTAAATGCTTAGGAGTGTTTTTTGTTGCTAAATCAAGGAATTTAGTATTTACATTTAAAGGACTTGAAAAATATCTAAACAACAACTCTTTATATAAAGGATTGTTAGATAGCTCTTCAAAGTATTTAATAGGTAACTCTGACTGCCAAAACAAAGAAGAACCTTTGCAACTTCGTCCATTCTGATAGCAAGATGTTTCCTTTAAAAAGGACATAACATCACCAAAAGATTTATTTTCTAAATCATTAATTCTCTTAGAGATATACTCTCTTGTGTATTTTTGTTTGTTCATAATTATAAAATTTAAAAGATTACCTTATAGGAATATTTATAATTAATGAACACTACAAAGGTAGTGTTTTAATTTTTATTTCCAATTTTTATTTATAGTAGTTTCAAATATCAAATGTAACAGATAAAAAAAACGGGACTATAAAACTCTAATTTTTCCCCTTGATTTTGTTAAAACCATAGTTTCCTTCAATTTTTAAGTTTATTATAATGATGATGCAAACTTGTTAAATTGTTGGAAACTTTTTGGTAGGCAGACACACTTTTTTGGACGGGTATCTTTTTCTGTTAATTTTATATTGTATTTTTTTAATACCTTTATCGTCAAATAATAAAAAATAGTTTTTCATTCAAACCTAATTTTATTCCATTTACGATATGAAAGATACGCTATTTATCAGAAAGTTCCGCTAGACCCCGTACGTGATAAGTTTATTCAATGTTGAATTGTATTCGAAAGCTCGTTACAGACAGTTCCAAACGTACGATTTTTGTTATGCAAATATATTACATTTAATTTAAAAAGCCTAATTTTCACCGGTAAAAATATTGCAAGTAAACGATAATCCGGCAAACTACCCGTCCGATTTTAGGAGCCTTTGGATGACAGCCAGAACGGCTGTTGCTTCTTTAATGTTTTTTATGTTCTGAAAGGAAAGCATCAAACGTCCGTTGCGTTCTCTCAAATTTGTTTTCTTCGGATATTTTTTAATAAATTCAAGCACAATACCAAATACATCGGATTGATAATATAAAGATTCGCGGTTTGAAACTAAATAACAGGTCATTTTTTGATTACGCATAATTATCTTTTCAATACCTGTTGCCATAGCCACCTTACGCAGCCTAACCGCATCAATTAGCTCCTTAGCCGACGGGGGCAATGTTCCGAAACGGTCTTTCAGTTCCTGCTCAAAGGCAAGAAGCACCTGCTCGTTATCAATGGCATCTAATCGCTTATACAAATTCAGGCGTTCTTCGGTATTTTCGATATAATCATTCGGAAACAGAATTTCCAAATCCGTGTCGATATGGCAATCCTGCACAAATTTAAAGTCGCTATTTTCAAGACTTACTTTACCGTCTTTGTTTTTATTAAACAAGTCTTTAAATTCTTCTTCTCGCAATTCTTGCACCGCTTCATCCAAGATTTTATGATAGTTTTCAAACCCTATATCGGCAATAAAACCGCTTTGTTCTCCGCCCAATAAGTTTCCCGCACCGCGTATATCCAAATCCTGCATGGCAATATTAAACCCGCTTCCGAGTTCGGAAAATGCTTCAATGGCACGCAAACGCCGACGCGATTCATCGCTTAAACTTGAAAGAGGCGGTGCCAGCAAATAGCAAAATGCTTTTTTGTCGGAACGCCCTACTCTACCCCGCAACTGATGCAAATCACTCAAACCGAAATTTTGCGCATTGTTAATAATGATTGTGTTTGCGTTGGGAATATCCAAGCCCGATTCTATTATGCTTGTCGCAATCAGCACTCCAAAGTCTTCATTTATAAAACCACTCATTATTTTTTCAAGTTCCTGCGGTTTCATTCTGCCGTGCATTACTGCCGTTCTCACATTGGGATTTAATCGGTTAATCAATGATTCGATTTCATAAATAGTGTCAATTCTGTTATGAATGAAAAACACTTGCCCGTTTCGGGTATATTCGTAATCAATTGCTTTTCGGATAATATCTCTGTCGAAACGATGCAACTCGGTAAAAATAGGGTATCGATTGGGCGGCGGCGTATTAATAACAGACAAATCTCTGGCACCCATTAAAGAAAACTGCAAGGTGCGCGGAATGGGCGTTGCCGTCAGGGTAAGCGTATCCACATTTACTTTCAAAGCCTTTAATTTTTCTTTCACGGCAACACCAAATTTCTGTTCTTCATCAATAATCATCAAGCCGAGATCTTTAAAGACAACATCTTTGCTCACCAAGCGATGCGTTCCGATAATAATATCAATTTGCCCCGCAGCCAAGCGTTTTAGGGTTTCTTTTTGTTGTGCCGGAGTTTTCAAACGGCTTAAAAAATCAACCGTGCAAGGCATTTCTTTCAATCGGGAAACAAATGTTTTAAAATGTTGTAAGGTAAGCACCGTTGTAGGCACCAATACGGCAACCTGTTTATTATCGCCCACGGCTTTAAAAGCCGCCCTGACGGCAACTTCCGTTTTCCCGAAGCCGACATCGCCGCAAACCAGCCTGTCCATGGGGATATCCGCCTCCATATCTTTTTTTACGGCTTCGCTTGCCGTTCTTTGGTCGGGCGTATCCTCAAAAATAAAAGAAGATTCTAAGGCATATTGCAAATAGCTGTCGGGCGCAAAGGCAAAACCTTTTTCCTGTTTTCGTTTGGCATATAAAGCAATTAGTTCTCGCGCAATATCTTTTACGCGGCTTTTGGTTTTGGACTTAATTGTTTGCCATGCCGTTGAGCCTAATTTATATACTTTCGGTTGTTTGCCTTCTTTTCCTTTGTATTTTGATATTTTGTGCAAATTATGAATATTAACCAAAAGCACATCATTATCTTTATAAACCAAACGAACAGCTTCTTGCAATTTGCCGCCCACATCAATCGTTTGCAAACCACCAAATCGCCCTATTCCGTGGTCGGAATGTACGACAAAATCGCCCGCCTGCAAACCGGTCAGTTCTTTTAAGGTGAGGGTTTCTTTATTTTTGTAATAAGTTTCTCCTCGAAGTACATATTTATGATAGCGTCCGTAAATTTCATGCTCTGTATAGCAATGTATTTTTAAATCATCATCACTAAAACCGCTGTTTAAAACACCTTCAACAAGCAAAAAGCCCTTTTGCAAAACAGCTCTGTCTTCTTGCAGTTCTATGTTCCCGATAATATCATCAGAACGCAAAATCTCCTTTAAACGCTCTGCTTGTGCCGGGTTCTTGGAAATAACACAACTGTCGTAGCCTTCTTTTCCGGCTTCTATAAGTTGCTCGGAAAAGCGTTTAAAATCTTTGTTTAAGCGAATATGTTTTCGTGTTTTGAAAACAAAGTCCGTTTCGCCTTTAAAGAATGATTTTTCGGCAAATTCGAGCGTTTTTAATTTTTCAAAAGCAAGAATTGTATCGTCATAAGTTATTAAATCCAACAAGCTGCCGGAGTCGGTAACTTGCTCTAATTTGTCAAAAAACAGCGTAAAGCTATCCGACCAAATTGTAGTTTTAGCGGAAATAAAATCGAAGAAAGAGATTTTATGCTCGGCATCCTGATTATTATGTATATCGGGCAAAACAGAGACTTTATCGAATTTTGCTTTGGATAATTGGCTTACGGTATCAAAACTCCGAATACTTTCAATTTCTTCATCAAAGAAATCAATTCTATAAGGATATTCATTGGAATAAGAGAACACATCAACAATGCTGCCTCGTATGGCAAATTGCCCCGGTTCATAGACAAAATCAACTCTTTCAAAACCAAACTCGGTCAGTATTTCTTTAATGAAAGTAAGCGGAACTTCTTCGCCTTTTACCAAGTCAAGGGTATTTTTTTTGAGGTTTTCTCGGCTGTTTACTTTCTCGAACAGGGCTTCGGCATAACTGACAAGGATATACGCATTGTTTTTCCGGATTTTGTCCGCAACTTCGGTGCGCATAATAATGCTGCCCTCGTCTGCTTTGCTGACATCATTTTTTATAACGGAACGTTTATAAGATGACGGAAAAAATAAAATTTCGCGTTCCGGCAAAAGTTCTTTTAAGTCGTTTTGAAAATATGCCGCTTTTTCTTTATCGGAAAGAATAAAAAGTTGCGGCAAACTGTTTTGTTTCAGCAAAGCAGAAGCCAATACAGAAAAAGCAGAAGTTTGCATGCCTTTTACTAAGACAGGAACATCTGCTTCTTCCATTTTTTGCTTCAAAGCAGGAAACAAAGGATGTTTCGTATATTTTTCGGAGAGTTCCGAAAGTGTCAAAATTGTTTTCGTTTTTGCATTGTTCATTTATTCTGCAAAATTGAAAAAATAAAGCAAGAAAACAATTAAATTTTAAAATACAAACCGGTTTCTATGGTCGGGAACAGCGAATAATCTTTTTTATCCAAAAGATTATACCCGCCAAAACCTGCCATAAGGTTAAATCGGACTTTTCTGCCAACTTCAAACCCGGCTCCGAAACCTGCATTATAAATCAAATCATAATCGTCCTTAATCTCAAAATCGGACGTTTTATAAATTACATGGTTGCCCAAATACAAATAAAAACGCGTATATTTTTTATTTGACAAAGATAATAAGCCCGTAACAGCTCCGCTCATAAACTGAAAATCTTTAATTTTTAAGGGTAAGGCTGAAACCTGCACTCCGGCTTTTCCGCCCCAATACCTGTAGGATATGCCCAAACCTGTTGTAAACCCGGCGTGCATACCCAATTCGTTAGACCTATGTATGACTTTGTTGTTTTCTATCTTTTGCCCAAATACAAAGATACTCATACATAACAAGGCAATTGTTAAACTTATTTTTTTCTGTTTCATATGTTTATGTTTATAATTTTCAAAGGTCAATTTATTTAATTGTGAATTGTGAATTATGAATTGTGAATTGTGAACGGCGCAGCCCTCACTACGAAGACTTAATGACCACGAAGTAGCATCGCAGATAATAATGCGGGTTAATTTTTCATTCAGAATTCAGAACTCATCGTTCAGCATTAACCATTCATAATTTATCATTCAAATTGTATTCCGCCGGGTGTTTTTTCTCTGTCTCGGGCGTTTCATTATACAATTTATTTATCGGTTAAAAATCCAAAGTTAATGAAAAATAAAATATTCGAGGCAAAATAACTCATATTTCAAGACTTTTTTACTTTTTGCAATACGCGATAAACAAGTCTGCCCTATCAAGCATTTTTCAACTGTCGAATTATTTCGTCTATCGAAAGCAGTTCTTGATTGCCTGTTTGCATATTTTTCAGGGTTAATTTTTTTTCCTTTATTTCGTTTTCGCCGGCAAGGGCAACAAAAGGAATATTATTGGCATTTGCATATTTCATTTGCTTTTTCATTTTTGCCGGTTCCGGATACAGTTCTGCGGCAATGCCATTTTCTCTAATTTTATTTAAGAAAGGTAAACAATAGGCTTCTTCTTTTTCGCCGAAATTGACAAACATTATTTTAACGCTTGCCATAATGTTTTCCGGAAAACGGTTTAAATATTCCAGCACGTCATAAATACGGTCGGCACCGAAAGATATGCCCACTCCGGAAACATCCTTTAAGCCGAAAACCCCCGTTAAATCATCGTATCTGCCACCGCCGCAAACACTGCCTATTTGCACCTCATCTGAAACCACCTCGAAAATTGCCCCGGTATAGTAATTTAAACCGCGTGCCAGACTGATATCAAGTTCTACCTTATTTTTAAAGTCAAACAAATTCAAATAAGCAAATAATTTCTCAATTTCTTGTATGCCTTTTTTGCCGCTTTCCGTTTCGCCCAAATGCTCTTTAATATATTGCATTTGCTCATCATAATTACCGTTTATTTGCAAAACCGGCTCGATTATTTTGAGTGCCTCTTCCGAAAAACCTATATTCTGCAATTCGCCCAACACTTTTTCATGCCCTATTTTATCCAATTTATCAATAGCAACGGTCATTTCCGTAAACTTATCCACATAATCGGTTCGTTCGGCAAGAGCAGCCAATAATTTTCGGTTATTGATTTTTACCGTAACTTTTAAATTCAGTTTTGAAAAGACCTTATCAATCATCTGCACAATTTCCAGCTCGTTGATAAGCGAATCGCTTCCGACAATATCCGCATCGCATTGATAAAACTCTCTGTACCTGCCTTTTTGGGGTCTGTCTGCCCGCCAAACCGGTTGTATCTGAAATCGTTTAAAAGGAAATGTTATGTCGTTTTGATGTTGCACGACATAGCGGGCAAAAGGCACCGTTAAATCATAGCGCAAGCCTTTTTCGGAAATTAACTTGGTAATTTTTCCGGTATTTCGTTCGCTCAACTCTTTATCGCTGATTTTTTTCAGGAAATTACCCGAATTTAAGATTTTAAACAATAATTTATCGCCTTCGTCGCCGTATTTTCCGGTTAAAACGGAAAGGTTTTCCATTGCCGGCGTTTCAATTTGTTTATAGCCGAACTGCTTGTAAATATTTTTTACGGTATCAAAAATATAATTTCTTTTTGCCGAAACTTCCGGAGAGAAGTCTCGGGTTCCTTTGGGTATTCCGGGTAAATTAGCCATTGTTTTTCTTTTTTGTAAACATAAAAAAAGCTCTGCAAAGATACAGAGCATTTTATCTTAAAAAAAATAATCTTTTCTTACAGCGTTCGAGCTGTTTCGGTTTCTCGATAAGCCTCAATAATATCGCCTGTTTTAATATCATTGAAGTTTTCAATGTTCAAACCGCATTCCATTCCGGCACTCACTTCTTTAGCATCGTCTTTGTATCGTTTTAAAGAACCAAGTTCGCCGTCGTATTTTACGATACCTTCGCGAATAAGTCTGACTTTATCGTTTCGTGAAATTTTTCCGTCCAGTACCATACAACCGGCAACTTTACCGACTTTCGATATTTTATAAACTTCTTTAATTTCAACGGTAGCCGTAACTTCTTCTTTAACTTCTGGTGAAAGCATTCCTTCCATTGCAGACTTCAACTCCTCAATAGCTTGATATATAATAGAATACAACCGAATATCAATTTCTTCTTTTTCTGCCAATTTTTTGGCTGCCAAAGCAGGTCTTACTTGGAAACCGATGATTATGGCATCGGAAGCCGAAGCAAGCATAACGTCGGCTTCGGAAATTTGCCCTACGCCTTTGTGTATCACTTTCACCTGAATTTCATCATTTCCGAGTTTAATCAGCGAATCGGCAACAGCTTCTACCGAACCTATCACATCCCCTTTAATGATGATGTTGATTTCTTGGAATGAACCTAACTGTAAGCGTCTGCCTATTTCATCAAGCGTTATGTGTTTATGCGTTCTGAGTGTTTGCTCTCTTTGTATTCGTTTGTTTTTATCGGCAATTTCTCGCGCATCTTTCTCGCTTTTCATCACATAGAAAGCCTCTCCTGCCTGTGGTGCGCCGTCTAATCCAAGAATTTGCACCGGTGTTGAAGGTCCGGCTTTTTTAACCCGCTTGTTTCGTTCATCAAACATTGCTTTTACCTTACCGGAATAAGCACCGGCTAAAATAATATCACCGACCTTTAAAGTTCCCGTAGAAACCAATATGGTTGAAAGATAGCCTCGACCTTTATCCAACTCGGCTTCAATGACTGTTCCTTTGGCGGGTCTGTCCGGATTTGCTTTCAGTTCTAACATCTCGGCAGCGAGAATAACTTCTTCCAACAAATCATCTACATGTTCACCTTTTTTTGCGGATATATCCACCGATTGGTATTTTCCGCCCCAGCTTTCAACGAGTAAATTTCGTTCCGCCAATTCTTGTTTTATTCTTTCCGGGTCGGCACCGGGTTTATCGATTTTATTTATCGCAAATATAATAGGAACTTCAGCAGCTTTTGCATGGCTTATGGCTTCTTCTGTTTGAGGCATTATATTATCATCGGCAGCAATAATAATAATTGCAATATCCGTAACTTTTGCACCTCTGGCTCGCATTGCGGTAAACGCTTCGTGTCCGGGCGTATCCAAGAACGTAACCTTTTCGCCCGTATCCAATTTTACGCTGTACGCACCGATATGCTGTGTTATTCCACCGGCTTCTCCGGCAATTACATTAGCATCACGAATATAATCGAGCAAAGAAGTTTTTCCGTGATCAACGTGTCCCATAACGGTAACAATGGGAGAACGCGGTTTTAAATCTTCGTCTTTGTCTTCAACTTCATCAATTACATCTGCCTCCGTAGCCGAAATAAATTGCACCTCAAAGCCGTATTCTTCGGCAATAATAGCAATTAATTCAGCATCAAGCCTTGAGTTAATGGTAACCATTTTGCCCAAATCAAAACTTGTCGCAATTATCTCATTTACACTCAAATCCATAAGTTTTGCAAGTTCATTTGCCGAAATAAACTCGGTTACTTTAAGGATTGATTGTTCTTTTTCTTGTTGTTCGAGTTGTTCTTGAATTTGTTGCTGTTTTTCTTCTCGCTTCAATTTTCTGTGAACAACACCGGTTTTTTTGGATTTATTGGTCAGTTTAGCCAAGGTTTCGCGAACTTGTTTTTGCACATCTTCTTCGCTTACTTCCGGGCGTTTTTTAAACTTATTCGATTTTTGTTGATGTTTGCCTCGTTCTGTTTTTACTTTAGAAACACTATCTTGGTTGATAGGCTTTTTAATTCGCGGACGCACACGTTTTTTCTTTGTCTTTTTGGCTTGTGCATCATCGCTTTTTTTCTTATTCTTATTTTTTGAGGGTTTTATTTCTTCTTTAATCTCAATTTTACCTACAACTTTGGGTTTTTGCAGCTCTTTTACTTCCGTTTTTATAAAGTTCTTTTCGGCTTCTTCTCTTTTTCGTTCTCGTTCTTCGGCTTCTTTTGCTGCGGCAATTTCTTTCTCTTCCTGCTCTTTTTTCTCTTTTTGCTTTTTTAATGCCGCCTCAGATGCTTCTTTAAGTTTTTTGAGATTTTCAGCTTTTTCTTTTTTTGTTTTTTTGGCTGTTTTTTTCCTTTCTTTAGTATCCTCCAAATTAATTTTACCAAGCACTTTTAATCCGCCGGGCGCATCGTCCGTTTCAGTTTCTTTAACAGATGCTTCTTCAACAGCTTTTTCCTCTTGTTCTTTCTCGGCGGTTTCTTCCGGAACTTGCGTTTCTGAAATAACTTCTGATGCAGGCTCTGCTTCTGTTGGGTTTTCTATGACAGTTTCTTCTTTTTCCTCAACAACTTCTTCTGCCGGTTCTTCCGCAATTTCTTCTTTCTCTTCAACAAGTTCTTCTTTTTTGGTTTCCTCAACAGGCTCCTCTTCAACAACAGCCGGTTCGTCTTCTTTTTGGCTTGTTTCAGGCACAGTTTCCTCCGGTTCCGGAAGCTCTTCAACTTCCAGCTCTCGCTTTTGCTGAATTATTTTTTTAGATTCTTCCTTTACTTCCTTGTCGGAACTAAACTCTTCCAACAATAATTCATATACCTCATAGGGCACTTTTGTATTGGGTCTGTCTTCTATTTCAATATCTTTTTGACTAAGATATTCCACAAGATGCGGGATTCCGACATTCAGTTCTCGTGCTATTTGAAAGAATCGTTTATTTTTTTTAACTGCCATATATTTTTTAATCTTATTCAATTTTATATTGCCCTAAATACCCTAAAGATACTTTTCAAGGTGCAATGTTAATATATTTTTCGGGAATATTTGGCTATTCCTTATTATCTTCAAACTCGCTTTGTAAAATCTCAATGACCATATCAACAGTTTCCTCTTCCAAGTCGGTTCTTTTAATAAGCTCCTCGCGAGAAATATTCAACACGCTTTTTGCTGTATCACAACCGATATTTTTAAAGGTTTCCAATACCCATTCGTCAATTTCATCATTGAACTCCATAATATCTACATCGTCTTCCAACTCACTTTCGTCAATATCACGGAAAACATCAATCTCATATCCAACCAGTTTTCCTGCCAATTTTATATTTAAACCGCCTTTACCGATTGCTTTTGAGACTTCTTCCGGGTCAAGATATACTTCCACTTTTTTATCTTCTTCCAAAACCTTAACACTCTTAATTTTAGCAGGGCTTAAAGCTCTTTGAATGTATAGTTTCAAATTCTCGGAATAGTTGATAACATCAATATTTTCGTTTCTTAACTCTCTCACGATACCGTGTATCCTTGCCCCTTTCATACCGACACAAGCACCTACGGGATCAATTCTTTCATCGTAAGATTCTACGGCTACTTTTGCTCGTTCGCCGGCAATTCGCACAATTTTCTTAATGGTTATTAGACCGTCATATATTTCGGGGACTTCTAACTCAAAAAGCCGTTCGAGAAATTTTGGCGAAGTTCTTGAAATAATAATCAAAGGTGTATTATTTTTCATTTCAACACGTTCGATTACCGCTCTTAAAGTGTCGCCTTTTCTAAAAAAGTCAGAGGGTATTTGTTCCTCTCGCGGCAATATCATTTCATTTTCTTCATCATCGAGAATAAGCATTTCTTTTTTCCAAACCTGATATACTTCTCCGGTTACAATCTCGCCAATTCTGTCTTTATAGCGTCCATAAACCCCCTCGCGTTCCAATTGCAAAATTTTAGACGATAGGTTCTGGCGAAGCGATAATATGTTTCTTCTTCCGAAATCTTCTAATTTTACTTCGTCGGCATATTCTTCTCCAACTTCATAATCATCATCTACTTTATGCACTTCGCTTATTGATATTTGCAAATTGGGGTCTTCAACTTCGCCGTCCTCAACAACTACTCTGTTTCGCCAAATCTCAAAATCGCCTTTATCGATATTGATGATAAAATCATAATTATCGGAAGTTCCGTATTGTTTTTCAAACATACTGCGAAAAACCTCTTCCAGAACTCCCATCATGGTTACCCTGTCAATATCTTTATTTTCCTTAAAGTTTGCAAAAGTATCTATTAAATTCATATTACTCATCAGGCTGTATTTTAAAATGTTACAACTATTTTCGTTTCTTTTATGTGATTAAATTTCACTTTTAAATTTTCTTGTATCTCTGCCGTTTTTTTAGCAGATTTTTTATTTTTTCGTTCAAATTCAAGTTCTACTTCATCTTCATTAACAGAAATCAGTTTTCCTTTTATTTTTTCACCATCTTTCAAAAGAATTTTGACTATTCTTCCGATATTTTTTTGGTATTGTTTTAAAACCGTAAAAGGATTATCTAAACCGGCTGATGAAACCACAAGTTCAAAGTCTTCATTTTCGCGGTCTAATTGCTCCTCGATTTTCTTGCTCAGCAAAGCACAATCGGCAATTTTAACATTATTGAAACTGTCGATTAAAACCGTAATGCGACTGTCGGACGATATTTTCACATTCGTAATAAAAATATCTTTATCTTGAAAATCATCCGAAGCATCTTTCAAGATTTCTTCAACAATAAGTTTTATATTTTCTGCTTTATAACTCAATTTTATTCAATAAAACAGGGGACTGTCGTCCCCTCCATTTCTTCATTTTGTCATTTTCGACCGCAAAGATAAATATTCTGTTTTAATATGCAAGGATATTTTCTCGAAAGTTTCTGTAAGTTATTGATTAGAGCAATGATTTTATGCTATTTATAAACATATCTTCCTTAAATCCGGAAAATTGAGTATAATCCGGCTGCAAAAGATCAAGTTTTTTTATTGATTCCGCAATATTCAAGCTGTCTTGTTTTTGGACAACAAATAAACCTTTTTCTTTTAAATACTCCGCAAGATATTCTTGCTCACTTTGTCCGGGTGTGGGAATAATTATCGCTTTTTTCTTCATGCAGACCAAATCCATAATGCTTGAATAACCGGAACGGCAAATAACAATCCTTGTGTTTGCAATAAGCCTTTGCATTTCGTTTGAAGTCAAATGACTTTTAAAAACAATATTGCTCTCGGAATGCCCCGTATTCTCATTGGGTTTGCCTCTTAAAAATAAGGTTTTATACGATGCGTTTTTTAATTGCTTCATCAATTTGCGTTCCAATATACTGCGTTGCGGCTCCGGTCCGGAAAGTATAACAAGCATATCATATTCAGGCTCTTTGTTTGATGCTTCCATATATGAAAAACGGGACAATAAGCCAATGTAATTAAAGTTTTCCGGAAGCCTGTACCGGTGGGATAATTTGCCGGACAAATCGTCTCCGATTTCAGCATCCGGGATAAAACATCTGTCAAACTTTTTTATACGCCTTAAATGTATTCGGAACAGTAATTTTTCAAAAATTTTAAGCCAAGCCGGCAAACCGGGCAAAACTTGATGCGTTATAAAAACCGAAGGAATATGCGAAGCGTATACACCGTATCGATTATCGGATATAAGTAAATCAATGTCAAAAGCTTTCACATATTTTTGAACGGTTTTATATTCTTTTGCAATACCGCAAACTATTTTCGGTAATTGAAGCAAAATTTTCAATATAAAAAAACGGCTCTTGGGATAAGCAATTGAAAAAGAAGACAAATTAAGATAAGTGAGTTGCGGGAACTCTTTTTTTAAGAGTTCGCCCGATGCCCCCTTACCGGCAATAATTACATTAAACTTATGTTTTATTAAGCTGCGAATAAGGGGTATGTCTCTTGATGCGTGTCCTAAGCCCCAATCCAAAGGTGCAATTAATATATTTTTTTGCTTCATTGCAAATAGGCTATTGCGTCTGCTTATTCTTTTTTTCCGCTACGGATAAGTTGTACGAAATAACCAAGCCAAGCCCAAGTGCCAAAGCAATAAACAAGATACCGGTAAGATATTCCGCAAAAATTATTTTTCCTATTCCGAACAAAGCAAACATGAGCATCAAACTGCCGGAAAACCAATTTACAAACAACCTGCCGTAGCCTGTATCTCCTTTTACTTCGGGTAATTGTTTCGCAATTTTTTTCCAACCAATTCCTCCGGGATGTATTTTTGTATAAAAAGATTTCAATTTTGCTTCTTCTTCCGGTTTTGTTAGGAAAGTTACCGTTATCCATACTGCCGTAGACCAAATAACAATCAAAATAAGGCTTAACTCAAAATCACTGCCCAAGACATCTAAATTCAAGCCGTATCGCAACAAAGGATATACCAAATAAGGAGCAATCATTGCAGAAATCTCAGACCAAGCATTAATGCGCCACCAGAACCACCTTAACAACAAGACCAAGCCTATTCCGGCACTCATTGCCAAAACAAATTTCCAAGCATCGCTGATTTTATCGAATTGCGTAGTAATTATCAAGGCAAAAAACATCAAAATAAAAGTCGTAATTCTGGAAATTTTAACATACTGTTTTTCGTCGGCATTTTTATTTACAAAAGGTTTGTAGAAATCGTTAATAATATAAGATGTTCCCCAAACAGTTTGCGATGCAACAGTTGACATATAAGCCGCTAAAAAGGCAGCCAACAACAAACCGAGTAATCCTGCCGGCATTAAATCGCGAATGAGCATCACATAGGCAGCCCCTTTGTCGCTTACTTCGGGATAAAGAATTAATGCGGAAAATGCAGCAATAATCCATGGCCAAGGGCGTAAAGCATAATGCGCCACCTGAAACCAAAGCGTTGCCAATACGGAATGTTTTTCATTTTTTGCGGACATCATACGTTGTGCCACATAGCCGCCTCCGCCGGGTTCGGAGCCGGGGTACCAACTCGACCACCACTGCACACCGAGATAAGCCACAAAAGCCGTAACACTCATTTTTAAGATACCCGAAGCACCGGCACTTTCAGCATCTCCGGCACTATTTCCCAAGACCGGGAAAAAATCAAAACTCCAAGCCGGCAATTTTTCTTTCAGTCCGGCAATACCCCCGACCTCTACGCTGTTTACCGCAAACACGGCAAGAATAATACTGCCGGTCATTGCTATGATAAACTGAAAACTATCGGTTAAGGAAACACCCCAAAGTCCGGAAAGCGCCGAATACAAAGTAGTAAAAAGCATTAAACCGGCTACGGCAATCAGATGCGCACTTATGGGAAGTCCTGCAATATTAAAGTCGGCATATCCGAAAATCGTAAGGTTCGGGAACATCACACTTAAAATTTTAACCATTGCCAAATTAACCCAAGCAATAACAATCGTATTCATAAAAATTCCGATGTAAACGGCTCTAAAACCTCGCAAAAAACGTTCGGCTTTTCCGGAATAGCGAATATTTACAAACTCAGCATCGGTAATAATGCCGGAGCGTCGCCAAAGTTTTGCAAAGAAGAACACGGTCAGCATACCGCCGAGCAACATATTCCACCACAGCCAGTTACCCGCAATACCATGTTGCGCAACCAATTCGGTAACGGCTAAGGGCGTATCTGCGGCAAAGGTTGTTGCAACCATACTCGTGCCGGCAATATACCAAGGCAGTTTTCTTCCGCTCAGAAAAAAATCGTTCATGCCCTTGCCCGCACGTTTTGACATAAATATGCCTATTGCCAGACTAATCAAAAAATATAGGGCTATAATAATTTGGTCAATAATTGTAATGTGCATAGAAACAGTTTAAAAAATTTCCGGCAAAAATAGAAAATAAAAAAGAGTTCGCAAAATCCCGATACTTGCCTTATTTAGCCCAAATTTCGATATTTTTTAAAAGACCAAAACCGGAAGAAATGGTAAATTATAAACGGCGCAACGCTCACGTAAGTAATAATAGAAGTTATGAGCAAGCGAAAAAGAGAAAACCGTGTTGATTATAAAAATAAAATTGTAAATTTGCAGAAAGCAAGGAAAATAAAAAATGGAAAAAATATTAAAAATAGGCAGTTCCAATTTTGAAACAATAATAAGAGACAATGGGTATTTTGTAGATAAAACCATGTTAATTAAACAGTTCTACAATGATAACAATTATGTACTCTTAATTCCACGTCCCAAACGATTTGGAAAGACCCTGAATTTGTCGATGATTGAACATTTTTTTGATATTCAAAAACCCGAAAGCAAAAAATTATTTGCCGATTTTAAAATTTCGGAAGACAAAGAATTTTGTGCAAAACATCAAAATAAATATCCTGTAATAAATATTTCACTAAAAAGCATAAAAGAAACCGATTGGGATAAATGTTTGAATAAATTTAGAAACGTAGTTTCAAACTTATATAAAAAACACCGATATTTAACAGAATCAGATAAGTTAGAAAAAGACGAAAAACAAATAATTGAACAAATAATAGATCGCACCGCCGATGAAACAACAGTAAAGGAAGGTCTTGTAAATTTAAGCAAATATTTAGAAAAATATTTTGGAGAAAAAACGATAATTCTTGTTGATGAGTATGATGCTCCAATAATTAGTGCCTTTCAATATACCAAGCCTCCCATAAAGACCTTTCAGAGTGGTAATTTAACCTATTACGAAAAGCTCGTAAATTTTATGCAAGGATTTTTGGGCGATGCCTATAAAGGCAATAATTCTTTACACAAAGGACTTTTAACCGGCGTGATGCGTGTGGGCAAAGAAAGTATTTTTTCGGAATGGAATAATTTATCTGTTTTTGGGATAAGCTCAAATTACTTCTCGGACAGTTTCGGGTTTACAAAAGAAGAAACAGAAAGAATACTGACTTATTTCCATTTAGAAAACAAGAAAGAAGAAGTAAAAAAATGGTACAACGGCTATAAATTCGGCAAAACCGAAAATATATACAATCCTTGGTCGATAGTTAATTATATTGCGAAACACGAAGATGAATTTAGAGCCTATTGGATAAATTCCGGCGATTATTCCTTAATAAAAAGCAGAATTATTGAAGTCGGGGTAAAAGATGCTGTTCATGATTTAGTTCAAGGAAAAACAATTGATAAAGAATTAAAAGAAAACTTTGTTTTTCAAGATTTTGAACGAAATGCAGAACTTTTGTGGACATTATTAACCGATAACGGCTACCTTACGCAAGTAGAAGAAAGTAAATACGGCAATTACAAGTTAAGAATACCGAACAATGAAGTTAAAATAGTATTTACCGATATAATAATGAGCTGGTTAAATGAAGAATTAAAAATCACAAAAGATTTGCTGATAAGCACTTCGGAGAATTTAATAAACAATAGAATTAGAGAATTTGAAAAAGGTTTCAAGCAACTTGTAGGCGACACTTTCAGCTATTACGATACTGCCGAAAAAACAGAAAAGCATAAAAAGACCATTGTTTCGGAGCAGATTTATCATGTTTACACGCTCGGATTATTGACAATCCTCAAAGATGATTACATAATAAAATCAAACAAAGAAAGCGGAGAGGGACGCTACGACATAATGCTTATTCCGCACGATAAGACTGCAAACGGAATTGTTATAGAAATAAAAAGTATTAAAAAGCAAGAAAAAACTGAAAAAAAAGGCGATTTTACTAACAGAGTAAACAAAGAAATAAACAAAGCATTAAGTCAAATTGAAACAAACAAATATTACTCAGAACTTCTTGAAAACAAAATAAAGCATGAAAATATTATAAAAATGTCTATAATATTTGCGGGTAAAGAACCATATATTACTCCAATAAGAAAAGAATGAAAAAGCACATAACACAGCTCTTAACGCAAGGTTATAAAAATTGCAGATTGTCGGCAAATAGCAAAAACCCCTCTAAAAAAAATTAAGAATGAATTATGAGTTTTTTTATCCCAAATTTCGAGATTTTTTTTAAGCTTAAAAGCACTTTTAAATTATTAAAATATGTTAAAAATCATAAAAAAAATGGATTGTTCGTATATTTGCGGCATTATAACCAAATTTATTTAAAATTATGTATAATTTACTAAAAGGAAAAAAAGGATTGATTTTTGGTGCTTTGAACGACAAATCCTTGTCGTGGAAAGTAGCGGAACGAGCCTATGAAGAAGGAGCAGAATTTGTCTTAACCAACACGCCTGTTTCGATGCGTTTCGGCGAGATAGATAAACTGGCAGAAAAATGCAATACGATTGTAGTTCCTGCTGATGCAACAAATTTGAACGATTTAGAAAATCTTTTTGATAAAACCATGGAGCATTTCGGCGGAAAGATTGATTTTATTCTGCATTCCGTTGCAATGTCTTTAAATGTTAGAAAAGGCAGAGATTATGATAATTTAGATTACGGTTTTTTATCCAAGACCTTGGATATTTCCGCAATTTCGTTTCATAAGCTGCTGCAAACCGCAAAAAAGAAAGATGCAATCAACGAATGGGGCTCGGTAGTTGCCTTGTCTTATGTTGCCGCACAAAAAACCTTGTATCGATACAATGATATGGCTGATGCAAAAGCCATGTTGGAATCAATTGCTCGAAGTTTCGGCTATATTTACGGCAGAGAAAAAAAGATAAGGATAAACACCATTTCACAATCGCCCACACTGACTACGGCAGGACAAGGCGTAAAAGGAATTGACGGATTAATGGACTTTTCGGAGCGTATGTCGCCTTTGGGCAATGCCACTGCCGACGAGTTTGCTGATTTTTGTATAACGATGTTCTCTGATTTAACAAAAAAAATAACCATGCAGAACCTATACCATGACGGCGGGTTCTCAAGTATGGGAATGAGTTTGCGTGCCATGACCATGTATAACCAAGCACTGAGCAACTCAACGGACGCGGAAGGTTTAGAGGCTTAACCCGCATCTTGCGAGTTTTGAAAAAGTAAAATCAAATAGCGAACTTCATCGTTATAGCAGTTTCAAAGTTGGGAGCTGAAAAAAGAACCTCAGGGATTTTAAAAATCCCTGAGGTTCTTTTTTGTTTAACCCGAATTATGAAGACTTCCGAAATAATGTAGCTTAACTCAAAAAAAGAGAGGGATACTCTTGTTTGAATACCCCTCCTTTCGCATATTAATATTAATCAATTAGTCTTTTACACAACGAACTGAGAAACCGTAAGGTTTGTCGTAATACTGTTCACTGATTGAAGCTTTATCATACCACATAAATCGAACATAAGGTGCTCCGGTAAACATCTCATGAGTTGAAGTAGTCCACCAATAGCCTATTTCTTTTAGGTCTAAAAACTTACCTACGATACGAGCATGAAGGCCACCACCACGAGCATTAAATTCATACTCATTTGTGGCACCGGAATTAGGACTTTTCCAATACTCTGTACCGGTTTCTTTTAATTTACCGCCAACTACCGAAGCATCTCCGATTGCACCGGTTAATTCTGTCCATTCTGCATTACTGGGCAAATGCCAACCTTCCGGGCATACACCTCGTACACCACTGGGATTTGTATCACTGGCAGATGCTCCGTCCATAGCGGCATACCAATTATATAAAACACCAAATTTTGTATAGTTAGGATGCGCTTTTGCTTCTGCTACATCAGTACCTCCATATCGATATACATAATATGCAGGAACATCCAATACTTCAGTAGAATCTGTTACCGAAGGCAAATATCTTAAATTGTCAGCCATCCAAGTTTGATTCCCAATAGTTACATATCGATACACATTACCATCTCTGTCATCAATAAAAGTATTTTCCGGTAAAGTCGGTTGATAGAAAATAATGCTATCCATGTCATTGTTTACATTATATTGACCAACAACGCTTCCATTTTTCATAATGTACATTGTTTCATATTCCCCTATATCATTATAGAAAATAATACTATCTATTTCTGTATTTACATTGTACCGGTTCACGATATTACCATCTTTCATAATATAGATGATGTCGTAGTTTTGTGCATTAAGCCCTACTAAGGCAAAAGCAATAAAAACAACTGTTAAAAATATATTTCTTATCATTTTAATTTCTCTTTTTTTATGATTAATTGAGTGGTTTTTTAATTTTTAATAAATTTTACAATTTCTGTTTGTTTCAGATGATTATAATGACAGAAATAAACACCTTTTGGTAAGTGTTCTACATTTAATGTACATTGATCTTCACCCACTTTCCGGGTTTGCAGAAGTTGCCCTGTCATATTAAAAATTTGAATAGAGCCGCCCGTTTTTACATTAGTGAGGTCTATATGCAAGGTATGCACTACGGGGTTAGGATAAAGATGTATCAACTGATTAGATAAAGACAAATCATCATTTATACCAATTGTTTCTGAGCTAAAAGTTAAATTTCGAATATCTTGCAGTGCATATTCTTCCATACTGTCGTCATTGGAGGGCAGTATTTCTAAATTTCCGGAAACAAATTGCATGCGCTGTATATTTTTTAAGGCATAGCCGGTTTGATTTCCATTGTTGTCATTAACAAATAAACTTTGAGCTTGTAAAACTCCGCCGCCAACGACTAACAACAATAGTGTGAATAGTAAACGTCTGTTTTTCATTACATTCTTTTTTTTAGATTTAAATATTAATAAAAATTTTCCTTGTATATCTTAACCCGTATTATTTATCAGTAATTTATTAAAGTCGGGTTATATACCGGATGCAAAGGTAATTTTTTTTTATTCTTTACAAATACCGGAGATATTTTTATTTCCTATTACCTTATGATTTTCCCAATTATTCCTATGTATTTGTTTGCAATAGCATTAAAGTCTTCAGAAGTTTTAGCAACATAGTTTAACACAATGTAAACTATGCCGGCTATGGAACTGCGGACAATTATATCAACTATAAAATTATTTTGTTTAGGGATATAAGCATTTATAATAAGGACGATTGCTCCAAATATTATAATCAGCAAAATCTTAAAATTATAAGGTTGAAGTTTATAGTATTTTAAAAGAACAAAATAATACATTATGTTTGTTAGAACTTTTGATAAAAAAGTTGCAATTGCAGCTCCGGTAATTCCGTATTCAGGAATTAATATTGCATTAGAAGCAACAATGAGCAATATGTACAAAATCATTATGTATGCCTGAAATTTATATTTATCGGAAGTAAATAATATCTGTCCTCCTGCCCCAAGCAGCATATCAGATAAAAATGCAACAGCAATAAAAACGATTACGTATTTACCGGACGCATAATCGCCTTTTAGCAGAACTAAAATATTGTCGAGGTTTATATACAATCCAATAAGCAATAATAGCCCGACTAAGAAGAGATTGATGACACTTTTTTTGTAAATTAAAGCAATGTTTTTTATATCGTTATTTTTCCATGCTTCGGCAATTAAAGCAGAAGATATTTTCAGCAAAGATCTGGACGGAATAATAACCAACACCCCAAAATAAAAAGCAATAGAGTAGACGCCGGCATTTGATAAACCGTCCATAGCTTCAATCATTATTCTGTCGATATTCATTGCGATAATACCCGAAGCCCCCGAAATTATACTAAAAACGCCAACAGAAATCATTGATTTTTTAAGGTCTTTACTTAAGAATTTTAATTGAGATTTAAAACTATTTTTTTTATCAAGAACAGAAGAAATAATGATTATTATTCCGGGCAAGGAATAGCCTGCAAAATATACCCAAACAAAAGTTTTAAAGTTAATTAATCCGACAACAATCATTAAAAGAGCAGAAAATGTGCCTATTTTTTGCACTAATTCCTTAAGGAATATGCCTTTTACGGCATTGAACAGCACTTTATAATATTGGTCGAACAGGTTAAAGAATATGGAAAAAAACGTAACCGGAACAATGAGCCAATAGTATTGAATAAACAAGTCGTTTTCAGCTCTTTCTGAATAAACTGTATATTTTAAAACAACAATTATTATGCTTGCCAGAATAAAGCCCAAAGTTGAGACAGCCACAGCCAAGAATAAGAATCCGTTGTGGGTATTGTCTTTTGTTCTGAAATATGCAAACAAACGCGTAGTAACTCCTGCCAAGCCAAGACTTCCTAACTGGCTCATAATATTTGAAAGCGATATAATAACAGCCGTAAGTCCAATATACTTACTGTCTATTTTGGGCGAAAGTATTCCAACAGTAATAAAACCAACAATAACTCCGGTGTAGGTTAGTATTGTTCCTATTATGGTTTGTTTTTTTATTATTCCCATTGAACTAATCAATTAAATTCCGGCTTAACGGAGTACCTTTTTCTAAATTTTTTGTAGCTTTTTTACCAAGAATTTCATTATAATATTTAGGGTGCATTCCAAATCCCGGGCGCACCGAGCGAACATTTTTCTCGGTAATGATTTCGCCTTTTTTGATGTTTTCTGCCGCATATAAGGAACGAGCAAATACTCTCCCCGACTTTTGTTTTTCTGTTAATTCATAAGTTTCTTTACCTATAGCTTTTTCAGCCTGTCTTACAGCTGTAACCATTTCGGCAAACTCTTTTTTATCTAAGGAAAAAGAAGCATCCGGACCGCCAATGCTTTTATCTAAAATAAAATGTTTTTCAATAACAGTTGCACCCAAAGCAGTGGCTACCACAGGTACAGTTATTCCTAATGTATGGTCTGATAAACCCACCTTTACCTTAAAGTCCTTTGCCAAACGTTGCATCATTACAAGATTGGCATCTTCAATTGGAGCAGGATAAGAAGAAGTACATTTTAATAAAGTAATATCATTATTTCCCGCTTTTCTGCAAATATCCACAGCTAATTTTATGTCTTCATACTCGGCTATGCCCGTGGATATAATAATTGGTTTATTTTTTGAAGCAACATACTCTATTAAAGGAATATCCGTAATTTCAAAAGAAGCTATTTTGTAAATAGGATTGTTCAAAGTTTCCAAAAAATCAACCGCAGTTTTATCAAAGGGCGTAGAAAAACAAACAAGCCCTTCACTTTTTGCAACTTCAAATAATTCTTTGTGCCATTCCCAAGGGGTATATGCTTGTTTATATAAGTCATAAAGTCTTTGATTTTCCCAAATTGTACCTTTGATTATAAAATCATCATTATAGGCATCTAATGTCATAGTATCTGCTGTATAAGTTTGCAACTTTATCGCATTAGCACCGCATCTTTTAGCAGCTTTTATTGTATCAATAGCAACTTGCTTGCTACCATTGTGATTTGCAGAAAGTTCTGCTATTATAAATACATTGTCTTTCATAACTTCTCTTCTTTATTTTTTAACAAAGTATCCGCCTGTTTTTTTGCTACCTCTATATTCTATTTTGTTTTTGAATTTTAATTGATTGAGTAATCTTTCAACTGTTCGTTGAGGTATTTTTAAGTTTTTACCAATATCTGAAGATTTTGAATTTGGATTTTTTTTTATAAACTGTAAAACAAGGGCTAATTTATCAGTGTTTATACCGACATCTTCCTCATTTATTCCGCCATTTATTCCGCCATTTATTCCGCCATTTATTCCGCCATTTATAGTTTGTGCTTTTGGTAAATCTTTTACTTCTTCAATATTTTTATAAAAAATATTTCGCATATAGTTTTGCTTTATAACAAAAGTATCTTTGCCATAAGCCTTCAATATCCTATTCAAACCGGAACCTAAATGTTCCACCAATTCAAGGTCTTTATAAATTCTCATAATTTCTCTACTCGTTGGTTTTGAATAGCCGGCAAAGAAATCATCAACATTCTTT
>PDWJ01001293.1_pt1 | contig 31520 bp, 24 predicted proteins | sample 1430881 | NCBI WGS metagenome assembly PDWJ01 (sample SAMN01162460, study PRJNA174530) | Oral metagenome, whole genome shotgun sequencing project. | biome: Marine environment; feature: Marine mammal; material: Swab sample of the gingival sulcus; isolation source: swab sample of gingival sulcus...
GTTAGCGACATTAAACCCAGAAGTGTAAAAAATAGAGCAATCCATACTGCCCACCAATCTTCGGTAGAGGTAATTCCCGAATACCATTTTCTCTTTTCTAAATTTTGCATGGTCTGTTTTATATTGTAAAGGTTATTTTTCTGTTAAAATAATGATTTGCATATTGGCGAATCCATTCGGGAATTACAGCTTGGTTAAAATTCATAAAAACTGTAACCTTACTTTCCTTTGGATATAAGTTTTGACGAATAACAGCTTCTTTTACCTGTATATCTAAATCGGTAAGTTCTTCTGCTTCAATATTTATTTGTTGATTTTTGGCAATCCATTTTTTGCCGTTGTGTTCTAATGATAATTCCATTTTAAATGGCATGTAACAGATATTTATTGATTAAAAAACCAAAAACAATTAATAATATAAATGCCAAAATAAATGAGCCTGCCACCAATTTGGTTTCGATGGGTGCCCAAGGTTCAGGATTGTCAAATACATCTACTACCTGCTGGTCGGTAACTTGCGATGTATTTTGTTGTTTTTCTTGTTGACGTTTCATATTTATGTTTTTTGCAGAAGTTATTTATTTCAATGTTTTTTATAAATGAAATACTCCTGTGGAGTTTTTTTAACCTAATTTTTCTCAGCTTATTTAAAATTCTGAAAATAAAAAAAAGTAAATTTGATTTATTAATAGATTGATTATTAATCATGTTGTATGTGAATTTGAAGTTGTAATGCTTCAAAACAAAAATACAAAAATATTTTTATAAACAAAGACATTTTGGGGTTTAGAGGGGATTTAAAGTATCTCTAAATGGTGTTTTTTCCAGATTGTTGTCTTGAAATTTCCAGATGGTAGCTTTTAATTTTACCAAAAATTAAAATGCCATAAAAAGTAGAAATAAAAAAGGTGTGAAAAATTAAATTTCCACACCTGTCATATATTATTGTTTTTTTATTTTACATTCCTGCAGCCGAAAATTGCTCTAAGAAACGAATATCATTTTCGAAGAATAAACGTAAATCTTTAATGCCGTATTTCAACATTGTAATACGCTCAATTCCCATTCCCAAAGCAAATCCTGAATATTTTTTGCTATCGATACCGTTTAGTTCTAATACATTAGGATCGACCATACCGCAACCTAATATTTCTAACCATCCTGTTCCTTTACAAACATTACAGCCGCTACCGCTGCAAAGCGAACAGGTTACGTCCACTTCTGCTGAAGGTTCGGTAAATGGGAAATAGGAGGGACGCAGACGGATTTCGGTTTTTTCTCCGAAAAACTCTTTTGCAAAATAGGTTAAAGTCTGTTTTAAGTCGGCAAATGATACTTTCTCGTCAACGTATAAGCATTCAATTTGATGGAAAATACAGTGTGCCCGTGCCGATATTGCTTCGTTGCGGAATACTCTACCCAGTGTTAAGCAGCGGATAGGCAACTTCATATTCTGTAAATCGTGTACCTGTACCGATGAGGTGTGTGTACGCAGTAAAATATCAGGATTTTTTTCTATAAAGAAAGTATCCTGCATATCGCGGGCAGGGTGCTCTTCGGGAAAGTTTAGCGCCGAAAAGTTGTGCCAGTCGTCTTCAATTTCGGGACCTTCGGAAATGGTGAATCCTAAACGAGAAAAAATTGCTACAATTTCGTTTTTCACCAATGATAGAGGATGGCGTGTGCCCAATTTTATTGTATCGGCAGACAGACTTAAATCCATTCCCGATTTTTCAAATTTGGCTCCGGCAAAAGTATCTTTCAATTCGTTTACTTTATCGATAGCTGCTGTTTTTAAATCGTTTAAAGCCTTTCCCACTGCACGTTTTTCTTCGTTTGGTACAGTTTTAAAATCAGCAAACAAACCTGCTATAGTTCCTTTTTTACTTAAATGTTTAATTCTGAACTGTTCCACTTCATCAAGTGTAGCAGCAGAAAAAGTTTGTATCTCTTGTAGTAAATTCTCTATTTTTGTAAGCATACTTTTTTTCTTGTTTTGTTCAATAATCGGCAAAGGTAATAATTTTAAAGCAATTGACAGCCTGAGTTGTTGTATAATGTGATAATTGGTTAATCGGTATAATTTAGCGACGACCAAAATGAACCAAAGAAAAGTAACTCCAATGAGATATTTTAGAAGTTTCCATTAAAACCTCATGGTAAGCATTATAATCATTACAACAGAAACAGTTATAAAACCGAGTAAAAAACCAATATATACCTGTGTGGGAGTATGCAGATTTAATTTTAATCGGGCAGCTGCCAATAATCCCGAGAATAGAATTGCTGCCATAAAATAGATGCGGCAATCGGCTTTAAACAGCCAGTTAAAAATCACCAGCATGCCTGTCAATCCGCCAATGGCAGCCAAATGTATGCTGATTTTCCATTTTAAAGATACTAAAGCCACCAACACAATAGATATTGTTGCAGCTAATAATAAGCAGCTGATAATATAAAGAAATGGAATATTACGTAAGGAATAGTAACCCAAGGTATAAAATATTGCGGCCAATAAAAGTGGTAAAATTCGTTCTTTTCGTTTCTCTAATGCATAGTTGCTTACCACTTTTTGCAATTTTAGCAAGGGTAAAACGCTTAAAGGCAGTAATACAGTAGATATGGCAATAATTAAATATACCGATCGTATTAATTTAGCAGGTGTATAATCGAGATAGGTTTGTGAATGAAAAATGATAAAAACCGCATACAATGGTATCAATATCGGGTGTGCTATTCCGGATACGATTCGAGCCAGATATATCGTTTTATTTGATCTTTCCATAAAATTACAACTCTTTACGAAGTCGGGCAACTGGAATATTTAATTGCTCACGATATTTGGCAACGGTACGGCGAGCTATTTTATAGGATTTCTCTTTTAAAATGGCAGCCAGTTTGTCGTCGGTTAACGGTTTACGTTTATTTTCATTATCAATACATTCTTGTAGTATTTTCTTTATTTCGCGGGTAGATACTTCTTCGCCGCTATCGGTCTGCATTGCCTCCGAGAAAAAATATTTTAAAGGAAAAATACCAAAACTCGTTTGAATGTATTTTGAATTTGATACCCGCGATATGGTAGATATATCTAATCCTGTTTTATCTGCAATATCTTTTAATATCATCGGTTTTAGTAATTTTTCATCGCCTTCTAAAAAATAATTGTATTGAAAATTAATAATTGCATTCATTGTAACCATTAGTGTATTCTGGCGCTGTTTTATGGCATCGATAAACCACTTGGCAGAATCTAACTTCTGTTTTACAAACAAAGCTGCATCTTTTTGCTCACGGGTCTGATTTTTTCTGTTTTTAGCGTAATCCTCCAACATTTCAGCATAGGAGCGGCTGACCCGCAGCTCCGGCACATTTCGTGCATTCAAATGCAGATGCAATTCGCCATCTTCCTCTTCTAAAATAAAATCAGGAATAATGGCAGGTGCCGATTTCACCATCGGGTTATTAAAAGCCGAACCCGGTTTGGGATTTAGTTTTAAGATTTCGTCAATGGCATTTTTAAAATCTTCGTTGTTGGCATTAACCCGTTTTTGAATTTTATCGTAGTGTTTTCGTGTGAATTCTTCGAAATATTTCTTAAGAATTTCGGTAGCTAATACCACACTTTCTGTTTGTTCTTTTTTACGCTGTATCTGCAAAAGCAGGCATTCTCTGAGATTTCTTGCTCCAACTCCGGCAGGGTCAAAATCCTGTATAATACGCTGTAGCTCTAATAATTCCTCATACGATGTTTCTATTCCAGCGGCAAAAGCCAAATCATCAACAATGCTGTCTAAATCACGGCGCAAATAGCCGTCTTCATCTATATTTCCGATAAGATATTCAGCTAAAGCAATTTTTTCGGGGGGCAGAATTCTTAATCCCAATTGTGAAAGCAGCTGCTCGTGGAAGGTTGTTCCTCCTGAAAAAGGAATTTCCTCGTTTTTATCGTCTTTTGAATAGTTGTTGGCATTTAATTTATAAGCAGGAATATCCTCGTCGTTCATATAATCTTCTAATGTGAACTCTTCTTTATCAGTATCTTTTTCCTGCTCTTCTGTACGGTTTTCTTCCTGAAATTCCTCCTCCTCTTCTTTAGATCCCTCTTCTAATACAGGATTTTCTTCTAATTCTTTTTTTATACGCTCCTCAAGCTGCAAAGTAGGAAGCTCCAAAAGTTTTATCACCTGAATCTGCTGGGGCGATAATTTCTGTAGTAATTTCTGCTGTAAACTTTGCTTTATCATTTTCTGTTGTTATTTTAAATCGGAGGCAAGTTACGCAATCTATTGTAAAATTGCAATACAATTTTTAACATGAAAAATCGCCATATCAATGCTTTGAATATGACGATTTTATAATTTTATTATAGAACTTCCATTATGTTTAGAACTCTGCATTTTTAGGTGTTCTTGGGAAAGGAATTACATCTCTAATATTACCCATTCCGGTAACGAAAAGCATCATTCGTTCAAATCCCAATCCAAATCCCGAGTGTGTAGCCGAACCAAATCTTCGGGTATCTAAATACCAATCCATTTCTTCGGCAGGAACATTCATCTCTTTCATTCGGGTTAACAGTTTATCCAGGTTTTCTTCCCGCTGCGAGCCTCCCACAATTTCGCCGATTCCGGGGAATAGAATATCCATTGCAGCAACGGTTTTTCCATCATCGTTCTGTTTCATATAGAATGCCTTAATATCTTTTGGATAATCGGTTAAGATAACAGGGCGTTCAAATTTTTTCTCCACTAAATAGCGTTCGTGTTCCGATTGTAAATCAGCTCCCCAGCCATCAATTACATATTGGAATTTCTTCTTTTTGTTTGGCTTGGAATTACGAAGAATATCAATTGCTTCCGTATAAGTTAAACGTACAAAATCGTTGTCTAATACGAATCGTAGTTTTTCTATTAGCTCCATTTGGCGTTCATCAGCTTTTTTGTTTTTCTCTTCTTCCTGTAAACGCTTGCTCAGGAATTTTAAGTCATCCATGCAGTTATCCAAAGCATATTTTATAAGATACTTCAGAAACTCTTCAGCCAGATCCATATTATCGGTAATATCGTAGAATGCCATTTCTGGTTCAATCATCCAAAATTCTGCAAGGTGGCGGGTTGTGTTGGAGTTTTCAGCTCTAAAAGTAGGTCCAAAAGTATAAATTTCTCCCAATGCCATAGCTCCCAGTTCTCCCTCTAACTGACCGGATACAGTAAGGTTTGTTTCTTTACCGAAGAAATCTTCTTTATAATTAATAGTACCGTCGTCGTTTAACGGTGGATTTTTAGCATCTAAAGTGGTTACTCGAAACATTTCGCCTGCACCCTCGGCATCGGAACCGGTAATTAACGGCGTGTGCATATAATAAAATCCTTTTTTGTTAAAGAATTCGTGGACTGCATATGCCATGGCATGACGAATACGGAAAACTGCACTAAAGGTACTGGTACGAAAACGCAAATGTGCTTTTTCACGCAAAAATTCTAACGAGTGTTTTTTAGGTTGTAACGGATATTTTTCAGGATCGGCAACACCCAAAACTTCAATTTTTTGTGCAGCAATTTCTACTGCCTGTCCGCTTCCCTGAGATTCAATTACTTTTCCAACAACCGAAATGGCTGCTCCGGTAGTAATTTTTTTTAAAATATCCTCAGGAAAATTGGGTACATCAATAACAATTTGCAAGTTATTAATGGAAGATCCATCATTTAAAGCCACAAAATTGATCTGTTTGTTGCCGCGTTTGGTTCTTACCCAGCCTTTTACGTTTACTATTGTACCCACCTCTTTAGAGCTGAGCAAATCTTTTATTTTTATTCTTTTATATTCCATTTTGATATCGATTTTAGTATTTTTGATTGCTAATAGATTGTTTACAAGCCACAAAAGTATAAAAAAAGCGTAAAAAAGCAATTAAAAAGAGAACGATATATTCACGGGTAAGAAGTTCGTAATTAACTGCTGTTTTTGTTTATTATTTTTTACAGAAGAGAATTTTTAAAAGGGTAGATTGATGATATTATCTATTTTTTTCAATATTTGTAAAGTACTGTTTTATAGTATTTTAATCATTAGTGCTGGAATTTACACCCTTTAAATCTCCTCGTTTTATTAAACTATTTGTACCTTTGTGGCCTTAATCAATTCTATATCTATATGATTCAGAACAAATTAATTGAAGCAGTAAAGACTACGATTACCAATAATTGGGACAATCCGGCTTTTACCAATTTTAACCAAGATACCTTAACTTATGGTGAAGTAGCTCAGGAAATTAAATGGTTACATCATCTTTTTGAAAAACTAAAAATAAAAAAGGGCGATAAAGTTGCATTGATTGGTCGAAATATGAACAATTGGGCAGTTACTTATTTGGGTACAATTACCTACGGTGCTGTTATTGTTCCTATTCTTCCCGATTTTAATTCCAGTGATATTCATCATATTGTAAATCATTCAGAAGCATCACTTTTATTTGTTACTGATAATATTTTCAATAAAATTGATGAGAGTAAAATGCCCAAATTAAAGGGTATTATTTCATTAACGAATTTCAAAGCTCTTTGCTATTCGTGCGACCGCTGCTTAAAAATTATTGAGCAGAGCAAAGTAGAAGCATCTAAAACTCCTGTATCACCTGAAAATTTGGAGTTTGTAACTCGTAAAGAAACCGATATTGCTGTACTTTCTTATACTTCGGGAACTTCCGGTTTCTCAAAAGGAGTAATGTTAGACTATAAATGTCTGTTTTCAAATGTGAGAATTTCTTTTGATCATATTGATTTACGACCCGGCGACAAGGTGGTGTCTTTTTTACCTTTAGCGCATGTTTTTGGATGTATGTTTGAATTTCTTTCTGAATTTTGTTGTGGCTGCCATGTGGTTTTTCTATCACGGGTGCCGACACCGCAAATTATTACCAGAGCATTCCAGCAGGAAAAGCCGCGCATAATATGTTTAGTGCCGCTGATTTTGGAAAAAATCTATAAAAAGAAAATTCTGCCTGTATTACAAAGCCGCAGAATTAAGTTTATGCTTAAAATACCTATTCTGGAAAGAAAGGTATATAAGAAAATCAGGGAATCGCTGATAGAAACTTTTGGAGGAAACTTTATTCAAGTTATTATTGGAGGTGCAGCTTTAAACCGAGAGGTAGAAGATTTCTTAAAAAAAATAAAATTTCCGTTTACCGTTGGATATGGTATGACCGAATGCGGTCCTTTAATCAGTTATAGTCCAACAGCAACATTTAAATCTCACTCTTGTGGAAAGGTAGTAGACAGAATGCAGGTACGTATCGATTCTGACGATCCTTACAATGTGGTAGGTGAAATTATGGTTAAGGGCGATAACGTAATGCAAGGCTACTATAAAAACAGCAAGGCCACAAAAGAGGTGTTAGGCAAAGATGGCTGGCTGAGAACCGGTGATTTGGGTATTATCGATAAAGATGATGTGATTTACATTAAAGGACGTAGTAAAAATATGCTACTGGGACCTTCAGGACAAAATATTTATCCTGAGGAATTGGAAGCACGTCTTAACAATATGCCGTTTATACAGGAATCAATTGTTACCGATGCAAAGAATAACAAATTAATTGCATTAGTGTATCCCGACTATGAAACCTGCGATGCACAAGGTTTAAATCGTTACGAAATAGAAGAGCTTTTGGAAAAGAACAGAAAAGAGCTGAATACCGATTTACCGGGATATATGCAGATTTCTAAAGTGATACTTTATCCCGAAGAGTTTAAGAAAACGCCTAAACGAAATATTAAACGATTCTTATATACGAGTTTATATCAGTAAAAAAATATTTTATTAAAACATATAATGTACGGCGCCTTATTGGGTCGTACATTTTTTTACCCCTGTTAATAAATTCCATTATCTTTGTAAAAAATATATTGTATGGAAACAACAAGACAAAGTAAAGTATCACGATTACTACAAAAAGATTTAGGTATAATTTTTCAGCAGGAAGCACGTAATTTATTTGCCGGAAAAATGATATCGGTTACTACTGTAAGAGTAAGTCCCGATTTAGGATTGGCTAAAATTTATTTAAGCATATTTCCCTCGGAAAAAACAGAGGAAACATTGGAATTGATAAAGATGCAGACAAGAAATATCCGAAGAATTTTAGGGAATAAGGTCGGCAAACAGCTTCGAATTGTACCAGAGCTGGCTTTCTTTATCGATGATTCGTTAGACTACATTGAAAATATTGATAATTTATTGTCGTAAACAACTGTTCCAATGAATTTACCATTGCTAATAGCCAAACGTTACCTGTTTTCAAAAAAAAAGCAGAATGTTATCAATATCATAACATTAATATCGGTAATAGGCGTAGCAATTGGTACCATGTCATTGGTAATTGTACTATCGGTTTTTAATGGTTTCGATGGGTTGATAAGAAATCTTTTCGGTAGTTTTGATCCCGATTTAAAGGTGCTGCCAGTTACCGGAAAAACTTTTGTTCCCGATAGTACTTTTAAAGCTATCAAACAAATTAAAGGAGTTGCCGTTTACAGCGAGGTATTACAAGAAAATGCCCTGCTGAAATATGGGAAACGCCAGCGTCCGGTAATTATAAAAGGTGTAGATAGCACCTTTAAAGAGATGACCGGTATCGATACTATGATGGTAGAAGGTAGTTTTCTATTGCGGAAAAAAAATCAGCAGCAGTTTGCAGTATTGGGCTATGGCGTTGCTTTAGATTTAGGGGTTGGGTTAACCTTTGTAAATCCCATTAAATTTTATGCTCCAAAACGCAATGCAAAAATATCACAAAATCCTGCCAATGCCTTTAACATTAAATTCCTTTATCCGTCAGGATATTTTATGATACAGCCCGATTTCGATACGCAGTATGCTATTGTGCCGCTTCAGTTTGCACGTAAACTATTTAACTATCCCGAGGCAATTAGTGCCATTGAAATAAAAGTTGCAGATAAGCAGCAAATAGCCGATGTAAAAGAGCAGATACAACAATTGGTAGGTAAAAAATACAAAGTACTCAACCGATTTGAGCTGCATGATGTTTTTTTTAAAATGATGCAGAGTGAAAAAGCAATTATTTTTCTTATTCTGCTGTTTATATTAATTATTGCATCGTTTAATGTATTAAGTTCATTAACAATGCTTCTGATAGATAAAAAACCGGATATATCGGTACTGAAAAGTTTAGGAGCAACTGCTAAAACCATACGTAAAGTATTCTTTTTGGTAGGGTGGCTTATCTCTTTAATTGGTGCCACAATAGGTGTATTTCTGGGAATAGTGATATGCTTTTTACAAATAAAATTTGGTTTGATAAAACTTTCTGGAGGGAATGGATTTATTATCGAAAATTATCCTGTTGAAATTCATTTTATCGATATATTCATAATTTTTGCAACAGTGGCACTAATCGGATATTTATCGTCGTTGTTTTTGGTTAGATTTACAACTAAACGATTTTTATCATAAACAATAAATACGATGAAAAATTTTATATTCTTATTGATTTTTATTTTGGGAGTATCGGTTACGACAAACGCTCAAAAAAAAGTATTTCAAAAAGCTTTAACTCCCGATGGAAAAGTGATTTTATTGTATAATGACGGCACCTGGCAATACGATAATAGTACAAAATTGACAGCAGATTCTCTAAAAACTACCAATCAATCGGAAAAAAACATCAATAAAGGTAACTTATCAAAAGTTTCTTCTCAAAATACGATTATTTTAAAGAAAGGAAAATCGGAAGAGTCAGTATTTATAAATGGACCGAGCCCTAAGCTTGCACGCTATTTTAAAACCCAAAATATTATGCAATGTAAGTTTCAGCTGGTGTCAGATGGTAAAAAAGCTGTTCTGAAAACCAATTGGAGAGTGGCAACCGGTGAGGCTTTCTCTTATTTTGGTTTTATTAATAAAAAATGTAGTATTACATTTGAACTTTCTGAAGGCAAAGTTATTGAATTGCACTATACCGGCGATTATGATCCGGACGAATACCCCAAGTATGGTTTTTCAACCTATAAAGCAGAAATACCTATAAATATCAAACAATTGCAGGAATTAAAGAAAGTAATTGTTACAAAAGTTACAATGAAATGGAGCCGCAGAAGTGAAACTTACAAAATTGTAAATCCCACCTTTTTTATAGAAGCTATTCCTAAAATATCAGAAAATATAAAGTAAATAAACTTGTCCTAAATTATTATCATATATTTGAATAAATTTAAGGAATACCAGAATAACTTAAAAGGAAGCTGAAAACTTGTTTTTTTACTTTTGGTAAAATTTTAACCAATGACCATAAGGGGCTTCAAATATTTAATAGTTTTCATTTTTAATTCCTATCAACAATAACCTTTTTCTACCAAATATTCGGCAATTTGTATGGCATTGGTAGCTGCTCCTTTTCGCAAATTATCGGCTACTATCCAAAGGTTAAGCGTGTTTTCCTGAGAATAATCCCGACGGATACGTCCAACAAAAACCTCATCGTGTTCGTGTGCATATTTAGGCATCGGATATTGTAAATTAGTTATATCATCCTGCACAATAATACCTTCGCTTTTGATTAATAACTCTTTTATTTCTTCAATTTCAAATGTTTTTTTAAGTTCCACATTTACCGATTCGCTATGCCCGCCGACTACAGGAACGCGTACAGCAGTGGCAGTAACACCAATAGTTTTATCGTTTAATATTTTGTGCGTTTCGTTTACCAGTTTCATCTCTTCTTTGGTATAGGCATTTTCGGTAAAATCGTCGCAGTGAGGCAGACAGTTTTTATCAATTTCGTAGGCATAAGCCTTTATACAATCCTCGCCGGCACGTTCTTTTTCCATTTGATTGACAGCCTTTACACCTGTACCTGTTACAGATTGATAAGTAGATATGACCAAACGTTTAATGCCATATTTTTGATGTAACGGAGCCAATGCTACCAACAGTTGTATGGTAGAGCAATTAGGATTTGCAATGATTTTATCTTCTTTAGTTAAAATATCTGCATTAATTTCGGGAATTATCAACTTTTTAGTACTGTCCATTCGCCATGCCGATGAATTATCGATAACCGTAGTACCCACCCCCGCAAATTTAGGAGCAAAAGCCAGCGATGTGCTTCCACCTGCTGAGAAAATGGCAATATCAGGAGCTAAAGCAATGGCGGTATTCATGCTTACAACCGTATGCATTTTACCATTGAATTTAACCTTTTTCCCCACTGATTTTTCACTTGCTACAGGAATTAATTCCGTTATCGGAAAGGCTCTTTCCTCTAAAACCTGCAACATTTTCTGTCCGACTAATCCGGTTGCTCCGACTACTGCTATTTTCATATTTTTAACTGTTTGATTTTGGTCACAAAACACAAATAACTTAACTTTTGTAGGTTTCAAAATTAAAAGTAATTTCCGATGAAAAAAATAAAAATATTACGAATGTTATTGTTGTTTGTTTTTTGCAGCAGTACAATGTTAATGGCTCAGGAAAAAAATATATGGGAAAAAGATTTTTCTACGGATATAGAAAAAGGATATTGGGGTAGTAATTCCGATATGAACGGAATTACCGATTGGACATTGGATATTTCAAATTGTACGCTTTCTGATGAAAAAGATTATGTAAAGGTGGTAAAAACCAACAAAGGACGCTTAGAGGCTGTAGATTGTGATGGAGAGGCAGTTTGGAAAAGCAAAAGCCTTGATATATCGAAATTTAAAGATTGCAGAATATCTATAACCGTGGGGGAAACTGGTTCTTCTACACATGAAAATAAATATGTAAAGCTGTATTATCAGGTAGATAACAATACGGCAATTCTTTTTTCTGAAAATGGGAAAAATTCGGGGGATTTTGGGAAGGTTACCGCAAAAACCGATTCCATAAACGGGAACGAATTATCAATTATTGTAAAACTAAACAACCCTAACGGCAGTGATAAAGTTTATTTTGATGATATAATTGTTAGTGGTGTACCTGAAGGGGGAATTACTGAAACGGATATTGTTCCTATCAATTGGCAGCCTGAAAATACAAAAGTTGCTTCTCTGAAAGTAACGCCGGAACAGGCTGTTGAATTATTTCGGTTTGCATTGAAAAATATTACCGAAGATACTATTTCCACTGTTTTGAAGCAGATAAAAGTGGTTGCCGGAGCCGATAATACTGTAAATTGGAAGAAATCCATTGCCGATTTTATGGTAAAAAGAGATACACAACTTGTGGCTACTAAGGTTAAAATCAATAGTAAATCGGCAGAGATTACTTTTGATAATAATTATCGAATAGTACCCCAAGAAACGGTTGAATTCTCTGTTTTTGGTTATCTGAAAAAAGGTAAAATCATTGACGGCGATAGTTTACAGCTGAAAATAGATAAAGAACACGAAGGCTGGGTTGTGGAGGAATCGGGAAGTCCGTTGCGTACGGTATTTTCTGCCGAGCAGATAAGTCCTTTGTGGATTTTTGATGTTACAGCAACTAAAATGGCATTTACCAAGCAGCCCCAATCGGTAAAATACCAGCAAGAGTTTGGTGTGGAAGTTAGTTGTACAGATATTTATGATAATATCGATATTGACAGTATTAGAAATATCACGTTAAGTGTGGGCAGTGGAAAAGGAAGTCTAAAATCGGATTTGGGATTGAAAAAAAGCACCCAAAATGGAATGGCTGTTTGGGATGATTTAATTTACAGTAATGCCGATTATTTTAAACTGCAAGCTTCTTCTCCAAATTTGCCGTCAGTGATGAGTAAACGTATTTCTGCCATTGACGAAAGTTCTACAATTACGATAAACACCATAGAAAATAAGCTGATTAATGCAACGGCAACGACTTCTGAAAAAGCGGTTCCTGTATTCAATTTCACCGTTACCGATAAAGGCGAACACGATGCTCTGCCTACGGTTATCAGCACCTTGAAGTTTGTTAAGGTTGGCACTGCCGATGCGTTAAATTGGCAAAAACATATTGCCGGAGCAACTCTAAACCACGAGGGCAAAATTATTGCGGAAACAACTACTATTTATGATAATTATATTCGATTTTATAACAAAAATGGCATATTAAACATTCCCGATAAATCGAGTAAAGAATTTGTTTTGAATCTCTATTTAAGAAAATACCAAACACCCGATAATCAAACTGTAAAGCTCCAATTATCCACAAAAGAAGCCGATTTAAAAACTATTACCAACAGCTCTAAATTACAGCCCATAACTACCGATATTGCATCGAAAGTGATGAAAGTAAATGTAGAAACGCAAAAAATAGCTTTTATTCAAACGCCTGTTTATTTAGCGGATAACAATATTGCCTTTCAGGTTAAAATAGCTGCGACCGATAGCTTAGATAATATCGACACAGACAATTCAAGCACTTTCAACATAAAATTGTTAAAAGGAAAAGGAACACTTTCGGGCACAAACAATGCTTTTATGCTGAAAAAAGGTGTTGCGGAAATTAAATCCTTAAAATATAGTGGAAAGGATAAATTTGAACTGGTAACCGTATCGGATTATGCAAGCGACAGCTGTTCCATTTTTGGTAATCGGGCAAAAATAGATTTTTATGACGATTTTGAAACCAATGACCTTTCTGAATTTTTTGCTACTGACGATTGGCGTATTTCCGACTATCAACCCATTGCGGGAAAACAATCGCTAAAACACAACGTTACCTATCAAACGGGAAGTAGTTTTATTGCCAAAGAGACAAAGGGAATCAATTTGGCATCGGGCGTTACACAGTGGCAGTTTATTGTAAAAAACGACGGTTGGAATCCCTCTTCGGGCAATTACTTTGTATTTTATCCGTTCACGGCATCGCCAAATCCCGATGAGGCGGATGAAAAATATGCGGTCGGCATTAATTGGAATACTTCCGATGATATTTTATCATTATGGCGAGCTGATGAAAAAGGTAAACCCGAGCGATTAATAAAATCTATCTTTCAATGGCAGAAAGACGAAACGGTTGCCATTAAAATAGTCTATTCTCCAAAAGGAATGTGGCAGTTGTATTATAACCGATTAGGGAAACAGGAAAATTGGCAGTTGGCAGGAGAATTTTTATCACCGATAAAAGCCACTATTGATACTTGGTACTCGGCGTTGCAATATCATTTTGAAAATCCCGATAATGCAGGAGCTTTATGGTGTGATAATTGGCAAATAATCCATTGCAATACGCAGGCATCTATTCATACCTACAAAATTACCGCAATGGACTCCATAGCTATACAATTTTCTGAACCTATTGATATAAAAGCAACTTTACAGCAGGATAATTTTAAAATTTGGCTGAATCGTCAGGCTTTTAACGATTTTAATATCCGAAAAGGAAAAAACAATACTCAGGCGGTAATTACTACTTCCAATCCACTACCTTCGGGAAATTATAAAATAGTAATCCATAATATTACCGATTTGGATGGTGCTGTAAATCCTAAAGACTCTATTATATTAGATTATTTTGCACCATCTATGCCCGGCGATGTGGTAATTAATGAAGTGTTGTTTAATCCGTATCCCAATGGCAGCGATTATGTTGAAATTTATAATGTGTCGGATAAGGTTATCGATGTGTCGAAAATGTGTTTAGGGAAGCGTAATGATGATTTACTGTTGGCAGATACAGTGCGTTTGGCGAAAAAACAGTTGTTGTTATATCCCGACAGCTATATGCTGTTCAGTGCCGATACCGCCAATATCAAACAGAATTATTTTACTGCCGATTATGCTGTGTTTTATCTTATTCAACTTCCTAACTACCGCGACGATAAAGGCAGGGTAGTGTTGTGTGCTTCCAATAGGATAATCGATGAATTTGCTTACAGCGAAAAAATGCATTTCGATTTGCTAACTGATACCGAAGGCGTGGCTTTGGAACGTATCAATCCTAAACAACCTACTAACGAAGCAGCCAATTGGCAATCGGCATCGCAAAATGCAGGGTTTGGCACACCCGGTTTAAAAAATTCGGTATATGCCGATACGGTTGCTGCAAACACAACGGTCAGCATCGAAAATCAGCTGTTTACTCCCGATTTTAACGGCGATAAAGACCGTTTATATATCCATTTTAATCTGCCGGAAGACGGTTATATGGTTAATATCAGAATTTTTAATGCCAAAGGAATAGAGGTGCGGAAGCTGGCAAGCAACTATTATTTAGGATTGAAAAATAAAATTGCTTGGAATGGATTAAATGCCCAAAAACAGCGGCTGCCTGCCGGAATATATATCATTTATATTGAGTTATTTAATACCGATGGCGAAGTGGAGGTGTTTAAGAAGACTGGTGTAATCGGCGGAAAGTTTAGATAGTTAATGTACAAATTAAACGATATAATAAAGTTTTTTCTTTATGGTATCTGCGGGGTTAAATAAAAAAAGACCTCGTATGTCTGTAAAGTGAAATAGGGGCAGACGGTTAATAATATTTTACTAGTATATGCCACTACCAATCAAGGTGTTTTATACTGCCGATATTCATTTGTTCGAAACATTAATTTCGAACTACGGCAGGAAATTAAAATTCTTTCAAAAAATGAGTGGAACAGCCGAAACTATTACCGATTATGTTTGTATGTTAGAACGATTTTTTAATCCTATAAAAGCACTGTTAAAAAATATGGAAAATGAATAAAATATTTTTTATTTTTGGGATAAGTAAATCCTGAAACTATGAAAAATACCATTTTGTTAATCTGGCTTGCATTTTTACTATTTTCATGCGGCGGGAAGGAGAATAAAAAAGCGCTTGTAAAAGAACAACTTCCTGCTAAAACAAAGGAGGGAATAACCATTCTTCCTATTTTTCAAAAAAGCAGCAAAATATTAAACAACCTTTCGGGTATTGCTAAAAACATACGTTTTGTGGCTTTAGACAATAAAATTCCCATAAGTAATTTTCATACCAATGATGTTATAGTATCGAAAGATTATATTTTTTTGGCAACGCTTTATAAAGTGATGCAGTTCGATAAAAATGGAAAATTTATTCGCTATATTGGTCGCAGAGGACAAGGTCCAAGGGAATTTGTACAGTTAAGTGGTGCTGCAATGGAGTTAGATGAATCTAATCAATTGATTTATCTGTTAGATGGCAGAGGAAATAAAATACAGGTGTATAATTTTAACGGTGAATATCAGCGCACATTAAAATCGGGACGAAACGATTGTATATTGTCATTAATTGATTCTACATCCCTGCTTGTAAGTGCCGATTTTGAATATCGATTTTTAAAGTTAAATGTTCCTTATTCTAGAATTATAGATGCCACTAACGGCAATTCAATTCAGGAATTTAACAGTTCCCTTTATCCCCGAAAACACAGTAAAGAAGAATATTATGGACCCTCGTTGGGTTGTTTTCATTGGAGATACAATAAAACTCCCTACTATTTAGAGTATGGTTCCGATACCATATATAAAATAGCGAACCACAAACGCACTCCGGTTAATGTACTTACCGGAAGTTTAAAGCTTGAATTTAAAAATTTATTTCGAAAAAAATCTGGCAATAAATTAAAGGTTATAAGTACTATATTACGCAATAAAGGAGCTATTTTTGAAATTAATCAATTCTTGATTTTCCGATTAGGAAACGATAACGAATATTTATTTAACGTTTACAATAAATCGAATGGTGTTGTTTACAGTACTAAATTTAACGAAAAGTATAACGATAAATTTATTGATGACTTGGTTTCGGGTATGCAGTTTTCGCCCAATTTTCAAGGAGATGGAAAACTGATAAATTTAATAGATGCAGAAGTTGTTTATCAACAAAAAGATAAAATTCTTTCCCATATCAAACAACACCCAACTCAAGAAGGAGAGAACTTAAAAAAGCTAATTGCCAACTTATCAGCAGACGATAATCCTATTGTAATAATCGTAGAATAGGAAATAAAACATTTAATATCAAAACCCTTATGAAACAGTTATTTTATATTTTAATCGTAGTTGTATTGCTTTCTGCGTGTTCTTTAAAAGAAAAGAAAAAACAACAAACCACTGGTAACACCACCAATGACAGTTATGTTACAGTTATTATAGATGCTACAAAGTTTGGTTTTCCTGTAAGAGTCGGAAGTGAAAAGCATTGGGTTTATCTTTACGAAGAAGAAAAAGCTAAAAGTATTGATACTATTCAAATAAAAGTATTTCCAATGGATTTGTTGGAAGTAAGTTATCCATATCCTTGTGAAGAAATATTGAAAACTACGCTTTGTGTTGTTCCTAACGATACAATTATTGCTAAAATTACCCCAGTAAACATACAAAGTTCGGTAATAAGAAAAGGGCAAAAAATAAATGCAAAATGGAATGATGCAAAATTATTTCCTAAAGATAAGGACTATGAAATTATTGAAGAGTTGAATCAATTACGAAGTTGCTTTTCAGCACCACCACCTCCGCCAGCAATGAATGCTCCTGCAATTACCAAAAGAGAGGCAAAAAAAGCAGATAGAGCATTTCGTGCAAGAAAAAAAGATTTTACCCAAAGTGATACTTTGAAGAAATATGCCGAAAAGTACTTTGTTGGCATTCAAAAATATTACAAAAACAGATTAAATAAAGTTGATAAAGAACACGATAGCTTAAAGCGAAATTTTTATAAAAGTTATATTTTGTATAAAGAATACGTTGATTTACAAAGGGTGCAAAATGTTACAAGAAACAAAAAGTATTATCCTATTCTAAAACAAATTTGTAATGAGCAATCTGCTATAAATGGAGCTTTTTTAGAAAGTACAGTTCGAATGTATTTCTTTGATAATTTCTTTTACAATAGAAAAAATAAAATTCTATTACCTGAAATATATGATTCCATAATTCCTACAAATTTCAAGTATTTAGAGAAATCATTAAAACAATTAACATTACGAGAAATGATTTTCAAAAAATACCCTCGTAAAGAAATAATGACTTATGTGGATAAATTTATTGCTCAATATGGTACAAATAATAAAATTGAGGAGATAAAAACCACCATTGAATACGACTATCAAATAACCAACGATTTGAATTTGGTTGGCATTGATGGCACTAAAATTACTTTTAAACAGTTGCGAGAAAAACACAAAGGCAAAGTGCTTTATATTGATTTCTGGGCAAGTTGGTGTAATCCTTGTCGTTTAATGCTTCCCGAAAGTGCAAAGTTACATAAGGAATTAAACAGCAAAGATGTTGTTTTTATTTATTTGGGATTTAGGGATAAAGAAAAAGCATGGCAAACAGCTTGTAAAAAAGAAAACTTATATGAAAATTCGTTTAGAGTAGAGAATGCTAAAACTTCTACTTTTATAGAAAAGATGAAAATAAGCTCCATTCCCCGCTATATGCTATACGATAAATCGGGAAAGTTATATCAAAAAGATGCTCCGCGTCCTAATACAAATGAGATTCGAAAAATATTAAAAGATTTGGCGAAATAACATCTATAAGTTACGCTCTCGTAATATTGCTGTGAGTATCTTCTTTAGGTTTTAAAACAATAGTGTCCAATAAAAAATATTAAAAAACTTACACATAGTGTTTTATAACCCAAATAAAGTATGTATCTTTGCCCCGCTTATAAAAAGCGGTATGTATGCCGCATCTATAATTATTAAATTTATAAAATAAAGTTATGTCAGTAAAAATCAGACTAGCAAGACACGGTCGTAAAAGACGTGCATTCTACCACATTGTGGTAGCAGATAGCAGAGCGCCACGTGATGGTAAATACATTGAGCGTATTGGTTCTTATAATCCAAACACCAATCCTGCTACAATTGATTTGAATTTTGAAAAAGCCTTAGCTTGGTTACAAAATGGTGCGCAGCCAACCGATACTGCAAGAGCAATTTTGTCGTACGAAGGTGTAATGATGAAAAAACACTTGTTAGGCGGAGTAAAAAAAGGTGCTTTCGATGAAGCTGCTGCTGAAGAAAAGTTCCAAGCATGGAAAAAAGAGAAGGAAGCTAAGATTAATGCTAAGAAAGAAGGTCTTTCAAAAGCTGACGCTGAAGCTAAGCAGGCTCGTTTAGATGCTGAAGCTAAAGTAAATGCTGAAAGAGCTGAAGCTATCGCTAAGAAAGCTGCCGAAGCACTAGCTGCTGAAGAAGAAGCTGCTAAAGCAAACGAAGAGGCTGCAAACGAAGAGACTACAGAAGAAACTGAAGCTTAATTGAAATTGCATGCTTAAAAAAGAAGATTGCTATTTGGCTGGTACGTTTACCAAAACTCATGGAGTTAAAGGCGAATTGATTGCCAGAAAAAACAGCGGACTTCTTGAAAAAAATAACTGGGAATCAATCCTTGTCGATATTGACGGGGGATTGGTTCCTTTTTTTATTCCCCAAAACGGCATTACGCCGCGTAACCACCACAGTGTCCGCATCCTTCTGGAAGATATGAACAGCGAAGCCAAAGCAGCTCGTTTTATCGGCTGTGATATTTATATTCCCATTGCTGATGCTCCAGGCTTTAATTCCGATGAGGATGAAGTGCTGGATATAGAGCTTTTGATTGGGTTTACTTATATCGACGAAGAACAAGGCAGATTGGGTGAGATTGTAGATATACAAGACTATTCGGGTAACATTCTGCTAATTGTTGATTATAACAACCAAGAGGTGATGCTTCCTTTTGCCGATGAAAATTTTGTGGAAGTGGATGAAGATAATCGCACGCTTACCATGATTACCCCGGAAGGACTGTTACAATTAGGAATTAATAATTAGCAATATTAGTATTCGCTAAAATAAAAGTTTATTTATAAAGGTATAATCATTTGTAATCCCACTACTTCAAAATACAAACTATCCTTAAAAGTCCCGTTTAAGGTGACATCACCATCGATGCGGGGGTACCCGTAGCGAAAGAAAGCGAAAAGAACAAAATTCTGTCGGAACTTGAAAGTTAGGAATAGTAAAATAGAAACCAATAGGTTTGCAAATTTAATAACCTTACTAAATACATTCCGACTATTATTTTTGTTCCGATTTCGGTAGCGTAACGGGTCGCAAGAGATGGTGCCGTCTTGACTTTTTGAGCCTTTTGTGTCAAGACAAAAGGGTAAAGCCTGTCCGGCGAGGACATCAAAAAATAAATGAACAGGATACTGTAAAAGTTTTATCGGACACGAATAATTAGCAATTATTATTAATTATACCAGTTGCAAACTGAAATTACCCAATTATGCATACGCTAAAACTGCTACGCTGACCCTGCAATTTTCTGATCGGAATAATGCCTGCGCACAAGCTTCGAGAGTTGAACCGGTAGTAACCACATCGTCTACCAAAAGAATATGTTTATCGGAAAATATAGCGGTATCTTTAATTTTGAAAATATTATTAACGTTTTCCCACCTTTCCAATTTGTTTTTCTTTGTTTGTGAATCGCTGTGTACAGCACGGTAAAGATTAGTAAAATTGGCAGGTTTATGGATCGCTGATGCAACTCCCTCAGCAATTAATTCCGATTGGTTGTAACCGCGTATGCGTTTTTTCTTCGGATGTAATGGTACGGGAACAATAAGATCGATGTCGTTAAAAAATGCTGATTTATTGATTTGTAAACCAAGTTGTTTTCCCAGTTCTATACCAATTTCTTTTTGCTTTTGATATTTCAATTTATGAATAAGTTTTTGGAATTTGCTTCCTTTTGAAAAGGTAAAAAACGCCGTGGCATATTCAATTTTTACTCGTCCCCAAAACAGCATAGCCACCGGATTATTTTTCTCCAGATGAAAATTGGTTTTGGGCATATCAAACAGACAGCGGGCGCAGATAACATGCTCTTGTTGAAAAAGATAGTTGCCACACGCTTGACAAACATTCGGATAAAACAGATTTAAAAAATCATTCCACCATATTTTTATGGATTTGGCAATAGTCATTTTACTGGAAATAAGTTGCTGTTTTGATACTGTTGTTAATAATACAAAAAAATTATCACATATTCGCATTAACCAATTGTCTAATTGCCGCATTAATTTAACCGCAGAGTTCGCAAAGGAAATTATCACATTATCAAATTACCGCATTGTCAAATTATCACATTAACCAATTGTCACATTGTCAAATTAGCTAATTGCCGCATTAACCAATTGTCACATTGATTGTTATTTTATCCATTTCAAACAAAAATCCCCTTATGATAGAGAGTAATAGGGTATTTTTTTTATATTTGTGAGATTTTTTAAAAGATTAAAGTAGAAATTTATCATATCATAAAGAAGAATTATGAAATTCCCAGAGTACAAAAATTTTGATTTATCGCAAATCAACAAAGATATCCTAAAGGATTGGAAGGAAAACAATACGTTCGAGAAGAGTTTGGAAACAAGAGAAGGAAATCCTTCGTTTGTGTTTTACGAAGGACCGCCGTCGGCTAATGGAATGCCCGGTATTCACCACGTAATGGCGCGTGCATTAAAGGATATTGTCTGCAGATATAAAACTCTTAAAGGATTTCACGTAGAACGTAAGGCAGGATGGGATACACACGGACTGCCCGTTGAACTTGGCGTAGAAAAAGAGCTGGGAATTACCAAAGAAGATATTGGTTCTAAAATTTCGGTGGACGATTATAATGAAGCCTGCCGTACCAATGTAATGAAATATACCCGCGAGTGGGAAGATTTGACTTCAAAAATGGGATACTGGGTAAATATGGATGAGCCATATATCACCTACGATAACCGCTATATTGAAACATTATGGTGGCTGTTAAAGCAGCTTTTCGAAAAAGATCTGCTTTATAAAGGCTATACCATTCAGCCGTTTTCGCCTGCTGCCGGAACAGGATTATCAACTCACGAGCTGAATCAGCCCGGCTGCTATAAAGATGTAAAAGATACCACTGCAGTCGGCATGTTTAAGGTAGAGAAAAACGAGCAGAGCCAATTTATTTATGATGGAATCGACTGCGATGCTTACTTTTTGGCTTGGACAACCACTCCTTGGACTTTGCCGTCGAATACTGCTTTGGCTGTTGGTCCTAAAATTGAATATGTGCGGGTACGTACTTTTAATCCTTACACAGGAGTTCCCTGCGTAGTAGTTCTTGCAAAAGACTTGTTCAATAACTTCTTTAATCAGAAATATGCTGATCTAGAAATGGAATACAAAGCAGGTGATAAAAAACTACCCTTCCGTATTTTATCGGAATTTAAAGGTACCGATTTAGAAGGAATACGCTATCAGCAGTTAATGCCGCTGGTTAAACCCGAAGGCGATGCATTCAGAGTAATTTTAGGCGATTTCGTTACCATTGAAGATGGTACCGGTATTGTACACATTGCTCCTACTTTTGGTGCCGATGACGACAGAGTGGCAAAAGCCGCCAATATATCACCATTAATTTTACGTGATAAAGAGGGCAAAATGCAGCCAATGGTCGATAGAACCGGTAAATTCTTTAATATCGAGGATTTAGATGAGGAGTTTGTAAAGAATTATGTGAATGTAGAAGCTTATAGCGAGTATGCAGGACGATATGTGAAGAATGCTTACGATGATAATTTAACCGAAGATGATGCTACGTTAGATATTGATATTGCTGTTGCATTGAAAAAAGACAGCTTGGCATTTAAAGTGGAAAAACACGTTCACAACTATCCACACTGCTGGCGTACCGATAAACCTGTGTTGTACTATCCACTGGATTCTTGGTTTATTAAAACCACCAAAGTACGCGACCGTATGCTAGAATTGAATAAAACCATTAACTGGAAACCGCAATCAACAGGAGAAGGTCGATTCGGTAAATGGTTAGAAAACTTGGTAGATTGGAACTTGTCGCGTTCAAGATATTGGGGAACTCCGCTGCCAATATGGGTAAGCGAAGACCGCACAGAAATGAAATGTATCGGTTCGGTTGCCGAATTAAAAGCTGAAATAGATAAAGCTATAGCAGCCGGTTTTATGACCGAAAATATGTTTGCCGATTACGTTGAAGGCGATAACAGTAAAGAGAATTACGAAAAATTTGATTTGCACCGCCCTTATGTAGATAATGTATTCCTGGTAAGCGATAGCGGCAAAAAACTAACCCGCGAATTAGATTTGATTGATGTTTGGTTCGACTCAGGAGCAATGCCTTATGCACAGCAGCATTATCCTTTCGAGAACAAAGAGAATTTCGATCAATTATTCCCTGCACAATTTATTGCTGAAGGTGTTGATCAGACCCGCGGTTGGTTTTTTACCTTGCATGCCATTGCTACCATGGTTTTCGATGGTGTTGCTTTTGAAAATATTATCTCTAACGGATTGGTGTTAGATGCTAAGGGTAATAAAATGTCGAAACGACACGGTAATGCAGTTGATCCTTTCGAAACCATTGAAAAATACGGTTCTGACCCATTGCGTTGGTATATGATTACCAATGCGCAGCCTTGGGATAACCTGAAATTCGATTTAGCAGGCGTTGAAGAAGTGCGCCGTAAGTTCTTCGGAACACTTTACAATACCTATAGCTTTTTCCAACTTTATGCCAATATTGATGGATTTGATTACAGCGAAAAAGATGTGCCAATGGAAAACCGACCCGAAATTGACCGTTGGATACTTTCATTGTTGAATTCATTAATAAAAGAGGTAGGGGAGAGCTACGAAAACTATGAATTGACACGTGCAGGAAGAGCCATTCAGAATTTTGTTACCGAGAATTTATCGAACTGGTATGTGCGTCTGTCTCGTAAAAGATACTGGGGCGGAGAGTATTCTACCGATAAAATATCGGCATATCAAACATTGTACAAATGTTTGGAAACCGTAGCTATTTTGGCATCGCCAATTGCTCCATTCTATATGGATCGCTTGTTTAAAGATTTAAATGTGGTAACCAAGCACTATACCGAAAGTTCGGTACATCTGGCAGATTTCCCGACTTATGATGCTGCTGTTATCGATAAAGCTTTAGAAGAGCGTATGGATATGGCTCAGAAAATATCATCAATGGCTTTAGGTTTGCGTCGTAAAGTAAAAATACGTGTACGTCAGCCGTTAAGCAAGATAATGATTCCTGTTTTGGACGAAGCAATGGTGCCGCAGTTAGAAGCCGTAAAAAATATTATTCTTTCAGAGATTAATGTGAAAGAGATGGAGTTTATTACCGATACTTCCGGTATTTTGGTGAAGAAAATTAAGCCTAACTTTAAGGCTTTAGGACCGAAGTATGGTAAAATAATGAAGATGATTGCAGCCGAAATTGGTCAAATGAATCAGGAAGATATTGTCAATTTCGAAGGTTCGGGAGTGTTTAATATTAATGTAAATGGTGAAGATATTGCATTAGAATTAACAGATGTGGAGATTATATCAGAAGATATCCCGGGTTGGTTAGTGGCAAACGAAGGCAGATTGACCGTTGCTTTAGATGTGAATATTACCGAGGAATTACGTCAGGAGGGAATTGCTCGTGAATTTATCAATAGAATTCAAAATCTGCGTAAAGAGAGTGATTTTGATGTGACCGATAAAATTGTGTTGCAAATAAAAAAACAACCTGATCTTAACGATGCCATAGAAGCTCACAAAGACTATATTGGGAGCCAGACATTGGCAACCACCGTGGATTTGGTAGACAACTTGTCGAAGAAAGAGGGTAAACTGGTAGAGATTGAAGCAGGAGTAGAAACATTAATAAAAATAGAAAAGATTTAAAGTCTGCAAGAAGTTTATGAATAGTAAATTACAGGAACGTAATTATACTGCGTTCCTGTAAGAACAGCAAATAAATTTACATTTTTAGAACTTCTGTTAAATATTTTTACTATCTTTAGATACTTAATTATAACGATCATATTTAACCATAAAAAAAAGCGTTATGACTGATAAAAAAAGATATACCGATGAGGAGTTACAAGAATTTAAAGAGATAATTCTTGAAAAACTTGAAAAAGCAAAAAAGGATTTTGAAATATTAAAGAACAGTATTTCCAATAGCTCAGGAAATGATATTGAAGATACTTCGCCAACATTTAAGGTGTTAGAAGAGGGAGCTTCGGTATTGTCAAAAGAAGAATCGGGGCGTTTGGCACAACGTCAAGCTAAGTTCATTTCTCATCTTGAGGCTGCTTTGGTGCGTATCGAAAACAAAACCTATGGTATTTGTCGGGAAACAGGTAAATTAATATCTAAAGAACGGCTAAAAATTGTTCCTCATGCTACTTTAAGCATGGAGGCAAAAAGTCGACAGTCGTAGTAAAATAGAAAACAATGGGCTGTTTGAAAAGTCCTTTATAAAGAAAAGACAGAACAAAATCTTATCAGATTTGTAAGACTTATCACAGACCTCAAAGGTTGTCAAAACCTTTGGGGTCTTTAGTTGGATACTTCTTATATAAGTTCATTATTTATTAGCATTAATATCTATCATAAAAAAATGACATTACTTAAAAAATCGGTAATATTTATCGTTATTCTGCTGTTTTTAGATCAGCTTTTAAAAATTTGGATAAAAACCCATATGATGTTGGGCGAAGAGTTCGATGTAATTGATGATTGGTTTAAAATACATTTTATTGAGAACAAAGGAATGGCTTTTGGGATGCAATTGGCAGGAGAGTTTGGTAAAATAACACTCAGTATATTTCGTATTATTGCCATATGCTTTATTGGAGCTTATTTGTATCGTTTGTGTAAACGTAAAGCTCCTGTTGGAGTGGTTATATCTATTGCTTTAATTTTTGCAGGAGCCATGGGAAATATTATAGACAGTGCTTTTTACGGATTAATTTTTAACGATAGTAACTATAAAATAGCAACGCTGTTTCCTGCAGAGGGAGGTTATGCTCCATTTTTACATGGAAAAGTAGTAGATATGTTCTATTTCCCGCTAATAGAAGGTAATTTCCCTGAATGGGTACCAATTTGGGGTAATGAGCATTTTATTTTCTTTCGTCCGGTATTTAATCTTGCTGATTCTTTTATTACTATAGGAGTATTTATTATTATTCTGTTCCAACGAAAATATTTTACCAAAGAACACTAAACCCGAAAGGGGCATATATTTAGACCTCATGCAGAACAACGCTGAAAGGGGCGTATATTATAAAAACGAAGTAATTTTAGGAATATAACCTTTCATACTTTTGACCTGATTAGGAACTGTCTTTTCGATCTTTGCGGTTAAAGTTAGAGCGATACCTAAATACAGAAAACAGGAATTAACAAAAACTCCTGTTTTCCATATTGATGTTTGGGATATATATCTTTTATTGTTTATTATTTTTTAAAAGGTTGGAAATTCTGTTATTTTGTTCTTTTTTATCCTTTGCTATTTTAAAAGGAAATGTAAATGAAAATTTCGAGCCAACATCAACTTTTGATTCGATGGATAGTTGTCCTCCCAAATATTCAATAATATTTTTACTTAGTGTTAAACCTAACCCAACTCCCTCATAGCTTCGGGTATCTCCGGTTTCTGCCTGGCTGAATTTATCCAATATAACAGCTAAATCCTTTTTTTGAATACCAATTCCCGTATCTTTTACATAAAATTCAAGCAATGTTTTATCTTTTAATCTACAACCATAATTAATAGTCCCTTTTGGGGTGAATTTTATGGCATTATCCAATAAATAGCTGATTGCTTTATTTAGTAAAGCCGGATCGGTATATACACAAAGCGTATTTACTTCATTGTCAAAACTAAGGCTTATAGGTTTATTAATACCTTTAATTTGGTTTTGAAAATTGTAGTGTAAACGTTCTAATAAAAATTGAATATCAACCTCTGTTTCTGAGTAGTTAAAAACTTTACTTTGTTGTAGCGACAACTCATTGATATTATTAAAAATTGTGAGTAAGTCTTTGCAGCGTCTAATAAATATACTTGTAAATTCATCACGCTCTTCTTTATCTAAGTGGTTGGAGCGAAGTAATTCTACAGACCCCATTATGGCATTTAATGGGGTACGTATTTCATGTGAAATATTGGTTACAAAATTATCTTTTAATCTATTTAGGTCAATGGCTCGATTTTTTAACTCTTCGCATTCTCGTTTTAATTCTTCATAGGTTGGTTGATTTTCCATAAGAAGTATTTTAATATGCCATAAAAATAAGTATAATATTAAATTTGTTGATATTTTCTATACCATCTATTTTTAAGGAAATGATTTATAATCTGTTTTATTCAACTGGTCTTAAACAAGGATACAGTCAAATTTAAATGTCTGATTTTACAGCAGTAAACGAAAAAATACTGTAATTATCGAACATTTAGATTTGACTACTCCTGATGTTTGAACTCTTGTTTTGTAAAATTTGTACTGTTTAAAAAAGGGATAGGGACAACACTACAAAATTACGTAACAATATATTTTAAATTTAGTCTTTTATCTTAAGCTTTTTTTGAAAAGTTCGGGTTAAAAAGGACAGGTACCGTAACTACTAAAAATAGCAATCATCTAAAAAATAAACTTTGCGCATTTCAAATTCTCTATTGGCTCTTTTGGGCTCTTTCTCTTCTTTCTCTTCTTTTTTATTTGGTTTTGTTTTTTTTCCGCCTTTTATATTTAATAACTCTTCAGTTGATAAGATTTCGAAATTTTTCATGGTTTTTAATTTTAATATTTTTTAAAAAGAAATGGTTTACATCTGTTTATACCCATAGCAGCTAAAAGGTAACCCTTAAAAATTATTTTTTTTTGCCGAATAGAAAAAAAATAGAGTATATTTGAGGAGTTGTATTTTTAATTGTTTGTTTAATAGCGTTTTATAAATAATTGAGGGGTGAGATTTTTTTTAAAAAAAATATTCTTTTTATGGATATGTATAAATTGGTTAGGTATTAATAATTTATCTGCAATTGATAGTTTTTCTTTACCTCTAACCGCAGAATCCCTTTTTTACAGCCAACAACAATACAGGGAATTAAATAAAGCAATTCAACTGTTAAAAAAAGGGGAATCTCATAAAGCCGATTCTGTTTTTTTACAATTAATAGAAGAAATTAAAGCCAATAAAATTGTAGATAAGGAGTTAATTTATAAAATTAACGGAAATTATGCTCTGTTGCTTAAAAAGATTGGTAACGATAAAAAAGCCATTATCTATTTGGATAAGAACATACAGTTTGTAATAGATAGTTTTGGGAGTAAATCAAAAAAAATAATTCCCATATATGTAAACAAAGGAAATATCTATTTTCAAAAGTATAATTATATTATTGCCCAAGAATTATACGAAAAAGCTTTAATGGTAATTGGTAAAAGCAAATCTTCGTGGCTGCTTCCCATTTATAACAATATGGGGGTACTGAATTTGGCAAATAAAAATTATAAAAAATCACTTTTTTATTATTTAAAGGCACTAAATTTAAAAAAAGAGCAAAAACAACCGCGGTTTTCTACTTTAATGGGAATTGCAAGTTGTTATGATGAAAAAGGTGATTTTAAAAAAAGCAATAAATATTATGAACTGGCCATTGCTGATTTAAAAAAGTATGTGAATAAAAACAGCCTGCTGTTGGCAGATTATTATCTGAATTACTCTGCATTTTTAAATGCCTATAACAAATTTCAGGCAGCTTATAATTATATTCAGTTAGCTTATAATATTTATAAAAAGAACTATGCTTCTGCGAAGCATCCTAACTTTGCAGTATGTTTATCGAATTTTGGTGATTATTATCGCATACAGGGTAAATACGGCAAAGCACTGGAGTTTTATCAAAAAGCACTAATTGCACAAATCGATAATTTTAATAATACCGATATTTACAGCAGGCCAATTGTAAATAATATGGATGCACATATCTCCACAGTGGAAATATTAAAACCCAAAGCTTTTACATTTGTAAAATACTACCGGCAGAATAAGGATTTAAAAAATTTAATTGCAGCATTAGATACCTATAATGTGGTTTTAAAATTAATAGATAAAATTCGAATCGGTTACCAGAATGAAACCAGCAGACTGGCACTGGTAGCTAACGAAATAAGCACCTATAAAAGTGCTATTATAACGGCAATGGATCTGTATCGTATTACGCAACAATCCAAATATAAAAACCTGGCTTTTGAGTACTCTGAGCGTGCAAAATCGGCCAATTTACTGTCGGCAATAAACGATAACCGGGCTAAAATTGACGGAGGTTTACCTAAAAATATTCTGGAGAAAGAGCAAAATCTAAGAAAGAAAATAGGAAAATACAGGGAGTTAATTTATCAGCATAAAAAACGTAATAACGCATCGGAATTAATTAATGAGCTAAAAGATTCTCTTTTTAATTTGAACAGCGATTATAATCAGTTGATGCGGCAGCTGGAGACCAACTACCCTGATTATTATCGATTAAAATACCACATGAAAAACGTAGATATCAGGCAGTTTCAAAAGACGTTAAACGATGAAAATGTGTTGATTGAGTACGTAGCTGCATCTGATAGGTTAATTGGGTTTTTCATTTCTAAAGAGCAATTTATTGTGAAAGAAAAGCTGATTGATACCACTAAGTTTTATCGTTCCATAAGTGAAATGCGTAAAACAATAACGAACAATTCGTTTGATAGGGCAACATTAAATTATAAAAAATATATTAAAACAGCATACTATTTATATACCCAGCTGATTCAACCGTTTCAATCTCTTATTACCGGTAAAAATATTACCATCGTGCCATCGGGAGAAATGGCATATATTCCTTTTGGTGCATTATTAACAACCAAAGCCGACAGCTTACATGTCGATTATAGAAATTTATCGTATTTAATCAAATATAATAGTATTAACTATAGCAATTCCATCGCCATAAATACTTATAATCGATCCGGAAAATGTAAATTACGGTCCACTAAATTACTGGCATTTGCTCCGTTATATAACAACTTAGCACAAAAAGATTCGGTTTACTCTAAACTTCCAAGTCTTCCGGGGTCGTTAAAAGAGGTAAATAGTATTGCCGATATTGTAAATGCTGATATTTATGTGGATAGTTTGGCAACGGAAAGAACTTTTAAAAAATTGGCCAACAAATATGATATACTGCATTTGGCAATGCACACTATTATCGATAACGATGCTCCCATGTTTTCAAAATTGGTTTTTTATCCTGAAGATGATGAACATAACGGCGGATTATTGACAGCTCAGGAGATTTACAATATGAAATTAGGAACAAGTATGGTGGTTTTGAGTGCTTGTAGTTCGGGCGAAGGAAAATTATTAAAAGGCGAAGGGGTGATGAGTTTAGCCCGGGGATTCTTTTATGCCGGTTGTCCTAGTGTATTAATGACTTTATGGACTGTTGAAGATAAAAGCGGAGCGAAGTTAATGACCTATTTTTACGACTATTTATCTGAAGGTTGCAGTAAAAGTAAGGCGCTGCATTTTGCCAAATTAGCGTATCTAAAAAATGCAGATCCTTTGCAGGCACATCCCTATTTCTGGTCTGGTTATGTTACTATTGGTGTTGATTCGCCTGTATTTACCAAATGTCAAAACCAATTAATATTATTATTGCTTGTAGTAGTTTGTTTAGGTATGGTATTTTATATACTTCGAAAAAAGCGATTGACAAGAGTAAAAGATAAAACCTGATTTCAATGTTCCAGGTTGAGAGTGAAGGAAATTATTCCGGTAAAATAAACCAATAAGAACAGAAAAGTTCACAAAAAAATCACACTATTCCGTAAAGAGTATAAGTTTTATTAAGCCGAATTATTCATTGCACTTTTTAATTATAATGCATAAAAGGATAATATTCAGTTATATGCAGGTAAATAGTAATAAAACATACAGCCCGTTTTGGGGGTATTATTTGTCATTATCTCAGCACATCTGTTTTGTTACTAAAACTTTGAAATTATTAGTGTCCGATAAAAGAAATAGACTGTTTCTTTATCTATAGTATTTTCAAGAACTCTATCTGCTTCCCAATAAATAGGGCTTTCTTTTTTTGTCGTAAAAAAAGAAGTTAATTTATTAACTAATCTCCAAAGTCCCCCTTTTTTTGACATCACAATCGATGTGGGGTACCCATAGCGTAAGGAAGCGTTAAAAACAAAATTCTGTCGGAAGGAGATGTTTGCAAATAATAATATTGCAATCAATAGGTTAGCAAACTAACTGTCTTTACAATATAAATTCCGGCTATTACTTTTGTTTAGCTTTCGACAGCGTCATGGGTCGCAGGAGATTGTGTAGTCTTGACTTTTCGAGCCTTTTGTGTCAAGACAAAAGGGGGAAGCCTATCCGGCGAGGACAAAAAAACAAGGAAAAATGTAAGATTATAAAGTTTTATCGGACAACAATGCTTTGAAATAGATAACTATATCTACAGGTTTAGACGTCTTATATCTGCACAAAGCTAATGACATGAATAATGCGGTTTAACAGTATTATCCAAAAGTAAAGGCGTACTATCGCACGCCTTTACAGAATTAAATTATAAACAATCTTTAAAACCCTGCAAAAATAGCAAAAAAAAGCAGAATAGTGTAATAGTATAAAAATAAGTGATTTAAGTGATGAATTTACTTTTTTTGAAGCCTTGAAA
>PDWJ01001295.1_pt1 | contig 31510 bp, 18 predicted proteins | sample 1430881 | NCBI WGS metagenome assembly PDWJ01 (sample SAMN01162460, study PRJNA174530) | Oral metagenome, whole genome shotgun sequencing project. | biome: Marine environment; feature: Marine mammal; material: Swab sample of the gingival sulcus; isolation source: swab sample of gingival sulcus...
CTGCTGGTAGCAAGCAACCGACGAGCGACAACCGCTGTGATTTCGCAGACCAGCGCGGCGATGGGAGGTAAGTTGGTCAGCGCTCTAGAGCGCTGATCAGCTTACCGGACCGAGCTGCGTGAAGGATACGGAATCACGGCATGGGAGCGAGAAGGGCGCCTGCTGGAAGCACGCAACCGACGAGCGACAACCGCTGTGACGTCGAAGACCAGCGCTAGCAGCCTGTTGTGCTGCGCCCTGCGACGGGAGGAAGGTGTGGGGATGCTCCGAACAGCCAGCTGATCGAATAGCCTGTTATCAGGCTAATACGCCGATTTGCGGATCGAGACGTTCATCAGCAGCCCTGTCGCCATCAGCATCGTGATCAGCGACGACCCACCGTAGCTGAAGAGGGGCAGGGTCATCCCGACCACCGGCGCCATGCCGGTGACCATGCCGATGCTAATCACCGTATGCCAGAAGTAGAGTGAGGCGACGCCCACGCAGAGCACGGCGCCGAAGCGGTCGCGCGCCTGCGAGGCGAGCTTCAGCGCCCAGAGGATCACGAAGAGGTAGATGCCGAGCAGCATCGAGCTGCCGAAGAACCCCCACTCCTCGGCCCAGACGGCGAAGGGGAAGTCGGTCCACCGCTCGGGGAGGAAGTGCAGCTGGTTCTGCGTCCCTTTCATATACCCCTTACCCCACCAACCACCGGAGCCAATTGCGCTCAGGCTCTGTCGAGCCTGCCAGCCAGCGCCGCTTGGATCGGATGCCGGGTCGAGAAAGGTGAAGATGCGCTGCTTTTGATAGTCTTTTAGCAGATAGCCCCACGTCAGCGGAAGGGAGGCGGTCGCGACCAGAAAGAGGGTCACGATCGAGCGAACCTTCAGCTTCGTCAGCAACATCACCGAGAGGAAGATCAAGAAGATCAGCATCGCCGTCCCGAGGTCGGGCTGCCGCAACACGAGCACCACGGGGACGCCGACTAGGACGAAGGGGATCAGCAGGTGCTTGAGCTGCCGACCCTCGACGACGGGGTCGTCATGGAGGTACTTCGCCAGCGCGATGATCAGCAACACCTTCATCAGCTCCGAAGGCTGCACGGAGAAGGCCCCGAGCTCTAGCCAGCGCTGCGCCTTGTTGACGCTCTTGCCGACGAGGAGCACGGCGGCGAGCGTCACCAGGCCAACGGCGTAGATCGGATATGCCAGCCGATAGAACACGCGGTAGTCGATCGCCGCACAGACCACGAAAGCGACCGCGCCGACGCCGAGGAGATAGGCCTGGCGCCGCACCAGCGTCAGCTCCGTCGAGGAGGTGGCCGAGTAGAGGTTGACTAGGCCCACGCCGATCAGCAGCAGCATACAGACGAAGAGCGGCCAGTCGAAGAACTGCCACAGCTTGGAGAGCGCCGCCCGCATCAGCCGCCCCCCGCCTTCGCCGACTGCCTACCGCCGCTCGGCGAGGCCCCGCCGCCCTTGCCTCGGCCGAGCTCGACTCTGCGCCTCGAGAAGGGCTTCACGTGGCGAAAGTAGCCCTTGATGATCTCCATCGCGATAGGCGCCGCGACCCGCGCCGCGCGCCCGCCATGCTCGATCAGGACCGCCACGGCAACCTCTGGCGCGTCGCTCGGCGCGTAGGCCGCGAACCAGGAGTGGTCGTTTTGCCAGTAGGAGCGCTTCGTCCCGCGGCGCACGACCTGCGCCGTGCCGGTCTTGCCCGACACGGAGATCTCGGCCGAACGCGTGTCGTAGGCGGTGCCATCGCGGTCCTCGACGACGCCCCGAAGTGCCTCCTGCAGCCGCGTCAGGTTCTCCGGCTTCAGCTCCAAGACCCGCCGCAGCCGTGGCGCGAAGCGCTGCACCACCTCAGCCCGGCTGGTGCTGATGGTCTCGACCACCTGAGGGGTGTAGAGCTTGCCGCCGTTGGCCAGCGCCGCGTAGAGCATCGCGACCTGAATCGGCGTGACCTTCACGTTCCCTTGACCGATCGCCGCGTTGAGGGTGTAGCCGACCCGAAAGGGGCGCTTGCGCCGCGCGTACCAGGCCTTGGTGGGGATGAAGCCTGAGACCTCATGATTCAGGCCGAGGCCTGTGCTGGCACCGAGGCCAAGGCGGCGCGCGTACTTCGCGATGCGGTCGAGGCCGATCCGTTCGGCGAGGGTATAGAAGTAAATGTTGCACGACTCGATGATCGCGTGGCGCATATCGGTCGGTCCGTGGGCGTGGCTGCAACGCTTGGGCACGCGGTATTTGCGGTAGAAGCGCTTGCAGACGATCTTCTCATCCCAATCCGTGACGCCCTCTTCGAGAGAGGCCAGCCCCGTCACGACCTTGTAGGTCGAGCCAGGGAAGTAGTTCTCTCGGAAGACCTTATCCAAGAGCGGTCGGTGCGGGTCGTTGACCAGGCGAGCGTGCTCCTCAGCGCTGAGGCGGCCGGTGAGGACGTTGGGATCGAAGGCCGGGCGCGAGGCGCTCGCCAGCACGCGCCCGCTGTGGACCTCGACCACCACCGCGGCCCCCGAGGGGTGGCGCCGCAGAGAGCGCTCTGCCAGCCGCTGCAGGTCGAGGTCGATGGTCAGGGTGAGGTTATGCCCGGGCCTGGGCTCGATGCGCCGCGGCAGGTGCTCGAGCAGCTCGGCGGTGACGTCGTCGGACTTCTGCAGCCCCTTGGCGTCGACGACGATCCGCTCGAGCCCTGGCGCGCCGCGGAGGTGGGTCTCGTACATCCGCTCGATGCCGAAGCGGCCGATCAGGTCACCGGGCTGATAGAAGGCGTCTTTGTCCCGGTCGAGCTCCCGCTTCGTGACCTCGTTCATGTAGCCGAGGACATGCGCCGCGAGGTTCCCATGCTCGTAGTTGCGATGCGCCACCGCCAGCACAGCGAACCCCGCCAGCTCTTCTTTATGAGTCTCGAGACGAGCCAGCTGATCGCGGCTGACGTCGCGGAGCAACAGCAAGCGCTGGTAGCGCCGCCGACCCTTGACCTTGGCGATGCGAGCGCGGATCGCCTCGGCTCGCTCTGGATCGAGGGCGAGCTCGGACTCGAAGCGATCGATGCTCGCGGGGGTGACGAAGCGCGGTGTGACATAGACGTCGTAGGAGGGGCGATTCGAGACCAAGCGGCGACCTCGCCGATCAAAGACGAGGCCCCGCACCGTCGGGATACGCTGCTCCTGCACGAAGTTGTTCTCGGTCTGGCGGCGGAAATGGTCACCGCGGACGATCTGCAGCTGCCAGAGCCGCCCCATCAGCACCAGGAAGGTCAACACCACCGCAGCTACCAAGTAGCGGTAGCGCGCGCGGAACTCGGGTATCTCGCCGTGGTACTTCATCGCCGCAGCTGCTTGAAGCCCCCTCGCTCGCTTGGCTCACGCCAGAGGCGAGCGTCGAGGAAGCGTAGCAGCTTCATCAACACTGGCGCCATGGCGGCGGTGAGCGCAGCCTGAGCCAACACCACGGGCAGCATCCCGAGCCCTGGCGTCACGCCGGTCACCCAGCGCACCAGCAGCACGAGCAGCGATGAGGCCAGAGACGCCACCAGCGTGACCAGGAACTGGGAGACCACGCCAGCCATATAGACCTGTCGGGCGAGGGCTCGGCTCGCCAAGAAGACGGCGCCGAGGCCGAGGGTATGCAGCCCCTTGAGGCCGCTGCCCAGGACGTCTGCGAGGTAGCCGAGCACGAGGGTCGTGACCACACTGCCCAGATCGAGCATGCGACTCGACTGCAGCCCGATCCGCGACGTAGGCCGAAAGACACCACCGCGGCGGTCGACCATCGCCACGTGGAGCACGATGATCAGCGCGACGTCGATCGTCGCCTGCTGCATCCCGAGGGCATGAGACAGCGGCCCGAGCAGTACCATCAGCAGGTACCCTAGCAGGCCGAAGGCGACCACGCGTCTCATGGCACCACACCGCGAGCGGGGCGCTTGGTCTCACCGGCCTTGGGCGCCGGCGGCGGCGGCGGCGCGAGGATCACCGCCACCTCCTCGAGGGCGCTGAGATCGACCGTCGGGGTGACCTCGACCTCCTGATAGAGGCCGTAGGTTCGCCGAGTGACCTTGGCGATGCGCCCTACGGGCATGTCCCGGGGGAAGACCCCAGCGGCGCCGCTGGTCACGACCAGGTCGCCGACCTTCACCTGCTCACGACGCAGCAGGTAGTCGAGACGGCAGAGGTAGCGGTTGCGGGCGTCCTTGCCACGGAGCATTCCGCGTCCCCCGGTGCGCTGGATGACGACATCGATCGCGCTCTTGGGGTCGACGGCGAGGATCACGTCGGAGTAGGAGCCGTAGACACGACCGATGCGCCCGACCACGCCCTCCGCGGTGACCACCGGCAGGCCCGTGCGCAGGGTCGATTCGCCGCGGTCGATGCGCACACGCAGCGCGCGCACGAAGGGCGACGCCGAGCGGCCGATCACGCGCGCTCCAATGGTCTCGACACCTCGAGCTGCTCGAAACGCGAGCAGCTTCTCGTAGCGCTTGAGCCGCAGCAGCTGGCGCTGCGCCTCACGGAGCTGCCGCTTCAGCTTCATGTTCTGCGCCGTCAGCTCCTCGTTGTCTTCCTGCAGCCCGACGAGATAGATGTAGCGGCGCCAGGTGCGGTGCACCGCCGAGACGACCGCCGTCACGCCAGCCTGGATCGGCGCCGAGATGCGTAGGATCACCTTGTCTATCGGGTTGGCGTCCTCGGGCTTTTTGAGGTTGGCCTGCAGGAAGGCGATGGGGATGCCCAACAGCGCCACGCATAGCGCGATGTCCCTGATCTTGCGTGGCATCACCATCGAGCGGTTCTTCTTTCGTCAGGCCCCTTGGAAGAGACCGAGTCTGCTTTGCAGGTCTACCTGTCGGCGCCCTGATTGAGCCTCGAGCGGCCCCCAAGGGTCGATCCCGGCAGGCCGGTCGTCAAGGGCTTGGGCCCCTACCCCGAGAGACAGAGAGACAGGGGAGCCGAAGAATCAGTGGATGGTGACTTCGCGCAGCAGCTTCAGCTCGTCGAGGGCCTTGCCCGTACCGAGGACGACAGCACACTCGGGCTCATCGGAGAGCATCACCGGCAAGCCCGTCTCCTCACGCAACAGCACGTCGAGGTTGCGAAGCTGGGCGCCGCCGCCGGTGAGCACGATGCCCTTGTCGACGATATCCGCAGAGAGCTCCGGAGGCGTGCGCTCGAGCACCACCCGCACAGCCTCGACGATCGCGTTGATCGGCTCGGAGAGCGACTCTCGGATCTCGTCGGAGTTGGTGACGATCGTCTTGGGCACGCCGGCGACCAGGTCGCGCCCCTTGACCTCCATCGTCATCACCTCTTCGGTGGGATAGGCGTTGCCGATCGTCTTTTTGATCTGCTCGGCCGTACGCTCGCCAATCAGCAGGTTGTATTTGCGTTTGATGTACTGGACGATCGCGTCGTCCATCTTGTCGCCAGCGACGCGCACCGACTTGGAGAAGACGATCCCCGCCAGCGAGATGATCGCAACCTCGGTGGTACCGCCGCCGATGTCGACGATCATGTTGCCGCTGGGCTCGGTGATCGGCAGCCCGGCGCCGATCGCGGCCGCCATCGGCTCCTCGATCAGGTAGACCTCTCGCGCGCTGGCGGCGAGGGCCGAGTCGCGAACGGCGCGCTTCTCGACCTCGGTGATCCCCGAGGGAACACAGATGATGATCCGCGGACGGACCAGCGTCTTGCGCTTGTGGGCGCGAGTGATGAAGTACCGGAGCATCGCCTCGGTGACCTCGAAGTCGGCGATAACACCGTCTTTCATCGGTCGAATCGCGACGATGTTGCCCGGGGTGCGGCCCAGCATTTCTTTGGCCTCGTGCCCGACGGCGAGCACACGACTCGTGCCGTTCCCGCTTTTTTGCACGGCTACGACCGAGGGCTCATGAGCCACGATTCCGCGATCCTTGACGTAGGTCAGCGTCGTGGCGGTGCCCAGGTCGATGGCCATATCGTTTGAGAAGAGGCCGAAGACCCAATCGAAGAGCATCGTTGCTACACCTGGGCTGCTTGCACCGACCAGACAACGATCTGGGTTTCGCGTGACGGCAGCCCGCTAGACCGGCTCGCCGCCGGCGACTCTCCTTACACCATGGCCTCAACCATGACAAGAAGCGGCCGCGCTCAGTCACCCCCCTGGACCGGTGGAAAGCGCTCTGCTATCGTGCGCGACCCAGTAGACGGATAGACGTACATGTGTGCGAACCATGTGTGCGAACACCAGCCGTCGCAAGCCGTGGCGCCCTCCGCCACCAAGGAAGACGAGTCATGTTGCTCGACACGATGCGCAAGCATTCGCGATCCTTCATTATTTACATCTTTTTCGGCATCATCATCGCCGTCTTCGTGGTCAACTTCGGTCCCCAATCAGCGGGCTGTGTGGCCGGGTCGACCTACGCCGGCAGCATCGCGGGCCAAGAGGTGACGCTCAACGACCTCAACTACGCGATCGCCGTCTCGGGGATCCGTGGTCGTGCCGCTGACGATACTCAGCTCGCCCAGCTCAAGGCCTACGCGATGGACCGCTACATCGCTCGCGAGCTGCTGGCGCGAGAAGCGGAGCGACGGGGCATCCGCATCTCCGAGGACCAGATCCGCGCGATGCTGCTCAAGGGACGCTACCTGGCGCTCGGCCAGCCCAAGCTCTTGATCCGCGGGGAAAACAACAAGTTCGACTACAGCCTCTTCTCCCGCTACGTCCGCTACAGCTGGGGCATCACGGTCAAGAAGTTCAAGGCGCAGCAGCGTCGAGAGCTGTTGGCCCAGTCCCTACGCGAGGCGCTGCGCTCGGCGGTGCAGGTCTCGCCCGCCGAGGTGAAGGCGACCTACGAGCACCAGGGCACCCGCGCCAAGGTCTCCTATGTTCGCTTCTCGCCTGCCGATTTTCGCGACAAGGTCGAGGTCTCGAACGCGAAGCTGGCCGCCTACATCAAGGCCAACGAGGCCACGCTGAAAAAGCACTACACCACCAACAAGACGGCCTACAGCAAGCTCCCGGCCCAGGCTTGGCTCTCCGTGCTGCAGGTCGAGTATGCCAAGGCAGGCGACAAGGCCGCTGCCCTAAAGAAAGCCAAGGCGCTTCATGGCCGTTTGGCCAAAGAGCCCTTCACCAAGCTGGCGAAGGAGGCGAGCGACCACGACAGCGCCAAGCTCGGCGGCGATCTCGGCTGGCGCGACGTGGCGAAGCCGGGTGTGGGCGGCAAGGCGCTGGTGGCTGCGCTGAAAGATCTCGCCAAGGGCAAGGTGTCAGAGGTGATCGAGGGCGAGAAGAGCGCGTGGATCGTCGAGGTCAAGGGCAAGCGCAAAGGCGATCTGACCTTCGACCAGGCCAAAGACGAGATCGCGCGCGATCGCCTGCAAGACGAGGAGTCGAAGCGTCTCGCCAAGGCCGCAGTGGCGACGTTCATCAAGCAGGTCAAGGCTGGCAAGAAGCTCGAAGAGCTCTTCACCTCCGACGCCGACGACGCCAAAGACAAGAAGGCCGACGCCAAGGCTGACGAGGCCGACGCCAAGGCCAAGAAGGCTGACGAGGCCGACGCCAAGGCCAAGAAGGCCGACGCCAAACGCAACGCCGAGACGATCAAGAGCAAGCTGCGTCTGCGCACCACCGCGTTCTTCCCGCGTAGCCCCTACAACCTAGTACCGGGGATCGGCATCTCGAAGCCGCTGATGCAGGCCGCCTTCAAGCTCAAAGAGGGCGAGGTCGCCAAGACCTCCTTCACGGTCGGCTCGATGATCTACCTGATGCGTCTCGACAAGCGTAAGAGCGCAGACATGAAGACCTGGACCACGCGTAAGGACGACATGATCGAGCGCGCTGAGTCGCAGAAGGCCGACCAACAGATCCGCGAGCTGACCTACCAGCTCTGCGTCAAGGCGGCCAAGTCCGACGAGCTCCGCATCTCCAAGCAGCTGATGGCGCCTCCGCTGCCCCCCGGCGCCGCCAAGCCAAAGAAGCAGGCCAAGCCGGAGTTCAGCTACACCCCCTGCAAGACCCTCAAGCCGACCCCCGTGATCGGCGGTATGGGTGACCTGCGAGGGCTACGCGGCCTTCAGGGGCTCGGCGGAGGCCGCCGCCCCTTCTGACCGCCCTAGGATCCACGCGTACGGCCATGAACAACCCTGTAGACACACCGATCACGATCGACTCGACCCTCCGTCTGCGCCTCGAGCGGGGCGAGGTCCACGTCGATCTCGAAGACGTCCCCGGCTCCAAGGCCCCCCGCGCCACCGTGCTGGCGATGATCGACGCTCCCCCTCTTCGGGTCTGGAAGCTGATCGACCAGGCTCGCGACTACGGTCGCACGATGAAGGGCGTCAAGAAGGCCGAGGAGCTCTCGCGTCAGGATGACCAGGTCCGAGCGAAGGTCACCATCAGCATGCCCTTCCCGCTCAAGGATCTGACCTCGGTGACCAAGGCCGTCCATACGGTTCGCGATGGCGAGCGCTACTGCCGCGTCTGGACGCTCGAGTCCGGCGACTACCACAAAAACGAGGGCTCCTGGACCCTCGAGCCCGACCCGCAGCGCGGGGAGCGAACCCTCGTGCGCTACATCGTCCACGCCGAACCCAAGATCCGCGTCCCTGGCAAACTTCAACAGCTCGCGCAGAAGAGGGCGATCCCAGCGCTGATCGAGCAGCTACGCAAGCTCGTGTGAGTGACGACGCGAGCTCGAAGCGTCGGTGGTGTCTGACTGACGAGCGACGAAGCAAGCGGAGTCCAGGACCAGCGATCGTTCACGTTTTTCCGGGTCGCAGTACGTAGCCCAGCTTGGTGAGGCGCTCAGCGGCCTGGTCGAGGGACGCGTCCTGCTTGCAGAAACAGAACCGCGCCAGGCGGCGCGCCAGCGCTGCGTGCTCCTTGCCATAAAACGCGCTCGGCGGGATCGGAGCGACACCGATCTCGGTGGTGAGCCAGCGGCAAAACGCCACGTCATCTTCGAGGCCAGCGGCCTCGGCGCACGCGCCGACGTCTGCTATCACGAAGTAGGTGCCGCCTGGCGTCAAGGGGCGGAGCCCAGCGTCGGTCAACGCCGAGACCAAGCGGTCGCGCTTCGCGGTGTAGAGCTGTCGTAGCTCGTCATAGTACCCCAGCTCGGGGGCGCGCTCTAACGCCTCGGCGACGGCGAGCTGCAGCGGCGTGGCTACCGCGAAGGGGATCCACTGATGGATCCGCCGCACGGCGAGGGAGAGCTTTGGGTTGGCGATGACCCAGCCGATCTTCCAGCCGGTCACGGAGAAGGTCTTGCCAGCGCTCGAGATCGTCAGCGTGCGCTCCCACATCCCTGGCAAGCTAGCCAGGCGCAGGTGCTCTCTGCCGTCGAAGAGCAGCCGCTCATAGACCTCGTCGCAGATCACCAGCACGTCGTGGCGCTGGCAGAGCTCGGCGATCACCGTCAGCTCGTCGCGGTCGAAGACCTTGCCCGTGGGGTTATGGGGCGTGTTGAGCACCAACAACCTAGTGCCGTCATGCATCGCTGCGGCCAGCTCGTCGAGGTCGAGCCCCCAACCGCGCTGGCCCTCGACACGCAGCGGAACGTAGCGGCAACACCCTCCGGCGATCGCGACGTTCGCCGGATAGGAGTCGTAGAAGGGCTCGAGCAGGAGCACCTCTTCGCCAGGCTCGACCAGCGCCATGATCGTGGCGAAGAGCGCCTCCGTCGCGCCCACCGTGATCGTGACCTCGCGCGCCGGGTCGATGGCCCGCCCGAGCCCCGGGCTCGCGTCCGCGGCCACGCGCTGGCAGAGCTCTATGGCCCCTGCGCCACGAGCGTACTGCTGCTGCTCGCCTCGAGCGGCCCGCTCGGCGGCGGCGAGCACGAAGGCTGGCGGAGGAAAGTCGGGGAACCCTTGGCCCAGGTTGACGGCGTCATGAGCTTGGGCGAGCGCCGTCATCTCGGAGAAGACGGTCTCACCGAAGAGCTCTGGGCGACGACGCCCTCTAGAGATCGCCAACGTGACGATCGAGCAGCGCGCCGATCTTCGGCATCGCGAGCGCTACATGCTCTTTGCCCTTCGGACGGAGCTTGCGATAGCCCTTGACCATCGTCTTATGAGCCGAGCCGTCAGCGCGTCGATCGGTGACCGTGAGCAGGGCCTCGGCGATCTCGCTGGAGCGCGCACCAAAGTAGGCCGAGAGCGTCCCCGAGCTGCCCTCGTCCTGATAGCGAGCGTAGTAGGTCTGCATCTCGACGACGAAGTCATCAAGCAGCCCGTCGACAGCCTTGGGGATAGTCCCGGGCTTGATCGCTTTGACCATCTTGTAGACACCCTTGACGATCAGGCCCTTGGTCTTGACCTCTCCATCGATCAGCGTACAGCACTCGTCGATGATGGTCTTACGCTTTTTCGGCTTCTCCAGCAGGGTCGAGAGATTCTTCACCGTGATCTCCTCTTCGCCAAACGGCGGGAAACTGTACGCGCTCTGAATCGGACTGCAAAGGGCTTTCCAAGCCGCCCTGTTTTTCCCAGCATGCCACGAGAGATGCGCTCGGCAGCACCCGATGATAACGTCGCGCCATGAGTCCAGAGTCGGCCGCCCGGAGGCCAGCTTTCGAGTTGAGCTTCGTCGATGGAAGCGGCGTCATTGGCCTGCGGGAGCCTCTGCTGCTCGGCCCGCTGGCCGTTGAACAGCTCGAGCTCGAGATCCCCGGTCTTCGCTTCCCTGTCGACATCAGCGGCGGCGTGCGACGCTTTCGCCACAAGCGCTGCAACCTGCGACGAGCCGAGCTCCGCGTCGACATCGAGCAGCTCGGCTGCTGGCTCGAGGCACACACCGCTGGCGGCGGTCTCTCGTTCTCCTCCCTGCGACCGAGCATCTCCCCTGGAGGCCTCTTCGAGCTGATCGGCCAGGCCGAGCTTGGCACACGACGCACGGACCTTCTCTTCCGAGGACGGATCGAGCCGCTGCTCGATGGAGGGCTGCGGGTACGTCTGCTCGAGCTGCGCTTCTATGCCCCCTTCCCCCTGCCAGCGCCGTTGGTGGCCAACGGTCTCCTCTTGGCCCTCGGCGCCCGGCCCGAGTCTGAAGGCCGACGAACCGACTTCGATCTCCGGCTGGTCGGTTGCTGCGAGGTCGACCTCAACCCCTTGGCCTTGGCGCTGCTCCACGGCATCGTGCCGGTCGGCTGGCGCCTCCCCGCTCGCGACACCACACCGCCGTCGCTCTCGTCGACCCCAGCAGCGCTGGGGCTCACCTACGGTGGCAACGAGCCCCTCACCCACTCTCGCCGCAGCGCCCGCTACATCGAGCAGCTCGGCGCTGGCCCGGAGCTCTTTGTCGACGAGGAGCGTCTGCTGCTGCGGGCCTCACCAGCTGTCGCCCTCGAAGCCTACCTGGCGCGGCGCGCAGCCCAGCCCAAGCACCCCTTCGTCGCCGAGCGCTCGCTGGCGCTGGCCCTCTCCGATCCCGAGCACGACGATCTAACCCTCGAGCTCGCCGAGCAGATCGAAGCCGAGCTCCCGGAGCTGCCAGCCCTCGCCCCAACCCGCGCAGTGATCGCGCTGCGCCACGAGCAGCACGCCGTCGCCGCCGCCGAGCTGAGAAAGGCCGCTCGGCTCGCCGCCGCTCGCGGCCACGAGCGTGAGGAGCTGCTCGCCTGTCGCGCCGCTGGCCGCGCCGCGGCGGCTGGGGGCGAGGCCAGCGCAGCCGCTGACTATGAGCGTGTCCTCGCCCTCGACCCCGCCGACGACGAGGCCTTGACACAGCTTGGCCGCCTCTACGCCGAGCGAGGCGCCTGGGAGCAACTGGTCGCGATCCGCCAACGACAGCTCGACCTCTGCGCCCCGGAGGCGCGCGCCAACGCGCTGATCGCCCTCGGCGAGCTCTTCCGCGTCCACCTCGCCAAGAGCGCCGCCGCGAAGGAGCACTTCGAGCTGGCCCTGTCGATCGACGAGCGCAACGAGGCAGCGCTCCATGGGCTGGCAGAGACCTGCATCGACGCCGACGAGCCGGCCGCCGGCCTCGAGGCGATCGATCGGCTCTGTGAGCTGGCCGCAAAGCGAGGTGACGCCGTCGGCGAGCTGCCCCTGCAGCTGCGCGCCGCAGCGCTGCTCACTCACCTCAGCCAGCCAGAGAAGGCGCTTCACCGCGTGGAGCGAGCGCTGGACCTCGACGACCGCTCGGTGGAGGCGCGGCGCCGCGCTGTGGAGCTGCTGATCGCGATCGACCGGCCCACTGACGCCATCAAGCACCTCCACGTGCTGCTCGAGCTGCACCGCACCCCCGAAGATCGGCTCTCGGCACACCGTCAGCTCGGCGCGCTCTACCTCCAAGCCAGCGGCGACCTCGACGCGGCGGCGGACCAGCTCGAGAGCGCCCTCGCCCTCGACGAGCTGGACGTCGGTGCCCTGCGCCTCCGCCATGAGCTCGCCGAGCGGCTGGTCGACGAGCGGCTGCTCTACGACACCCTCGAGCGCCTCGCCGAGGCCTGCGGGCCCGGGCCCGAGCGCGCCGCGACGCTGCTGACCCTTGGCATGCGGCAGGCCGCTCTAGGACAAGCCAAGGACGCCGAGGCGACCCTGGCCCGGGCGATCGAGCACGCCGACGACGACGGCTTCGCCGCGCTACGTGAGGTCGCCTTGCTCTACCAGCGGGGTGGCGAGCCCGAGCTCGCCGCGGACGCTTGGCGACGGGCGCTGGCGACCCCCGCCGGCATCACCAACGCGGAGGCGTGGCGAGCGCTGGCGGCCGTCGAGCAGCAGCGGGGCGCGTGGACCGAGGCCTGCGACGCCCTGCAAGAGGCGCTGCGCCACGCGGAGACCAACCACCGGCGGCTCGCCGTGCTCGATGACCTCGATCGGGTCTACAGTCAGCTCGACGAGAGCGAGGCGCGCCTGCACCTGCTCGAGGAGCAGCTCGAACCGCTGCTCGCGCAGATGGGCCACACGCCGGGGCACAGCACTGGCCCAATGGTCCCGCTGCTCGGCGACGGTCTACCGCGACGCGCCACCGTGCTCGGTGAGATCGCCGAGCTCCGGGAGGGCGTCGGGGACATCGACGGGGCGCTGCGAGCCCTCGAGCAGGCCAGCGAGCTGGCCCCCTCGGCCTTGCGCTTCCTCGAGCGGCGCGCCGATGTGCACGAGCTCGTCGGCGCCTGGCCGGCGGCCCAGCAGGTGCTCGAGCTGGCGCTGGAGCGCGCCGAGGGTGAGGACCGAGCGCGGCTGGCTCTTCGGCTGGGTCAGGTCGCCACACAGCAAAGCCACGAGCGCGCGGCGATCGCCCACTACGAGCGCGCGCTAGAGTGGGGGCTGCCCGACGCGCAGGTCGAGCTGGCCTGGCGACGGATCGTCGATCTTCACCTTCGCCGAGGCGATCCCGTCGCCGCCGCGGAGGCCGGTGAGCAGGCCGCCGCGAGCCGCGAGCAGCCCGAGGAGCGAGCCGAGCAGCTCTTCCGTGCGGGGCTGCTCTGGCTCAAGAGCGCAGCCCGGGTCGACGACGCGCGGCGCTGCCTGCGGCGAGCGGTCGAGCTCTGGCCGAGACATCGGCAAGCTCTCGACAGCCTCGAGTCCCTGGCCAAGCAGCACGACGATGGCGCCGAGCTGGCGCAGGTGCTCCGTTTGAAGGTCGAGGCCGCCGCAAAAAAGCCCCAGGTGCAAAAGGCGCTGCTCGTGCGGCTCGCCGAGGTGCTCGCCGCCGAGGGGCGCCACGACGAAGCTCAGACCGCCGTGACGCATGCCCTGAGGCTCGACGAGCACCACCTGCCGGCGCTGCTCTTCGTCGCTCGCTCGGCCCTCGAGCGAGGCGAAGAGGGCGTAGCCGCCGCCTACTTCCAGCGCGTGGCCGAGGCGCTCCCCGACGTGGAGCTGCTCACCGACCAGCAACGCAACGCGATCCAGATCGAGACGCACCTGGCGCTGGCCCGGCGCGCGCTCTCCGTCGACGACATCGCCTCCGCCGAGGGACACCTCGAAGCCGCCCTCGCCGCCGATCCACAGCAGCTCGAGGCGCTCCGCGAGCTAGACGCGTTGCTGGGCGGCCAGGGGCGCGACGACGAGCAGCTCGAGCTGAAGCGCCGCCTCAGCGCCCTGGTGGACGACGCCGAGCTGCTGACGCTGCTCTCCGAGCAAGCCGAGCTGCTGCTTCGCCTCGGGCGCGTCGATGAAGCGGTCGCCTGTCTCGCGCGGCACCTTGAGCGACAGCCAGGCTCGGACGAGACGCTAGCTACGCTCGAGGCGTTGCTGCGCGAGGCTGGCCAGCGGCGACGCTTGCTCGAGCTCTCGACCGAGCGCGCGGCGCGCCTCGACGGGGCAGGCGAAGGAAGCGCCGCGGCCTGGCTGCGAGCTGTCGACGTAGCCGCTGAACTCGACCAGCAGACGCTGCGAGAGACCTTGACCGCGGCGGCCCGCGCTCACCCCGAAGACCTCGGGCTGCTGCAGCGGCTGCTCGAGATCACGACGGCAGACGCCCCAGAGCGCCCCGAGCTCCTCGCGCGGCTGCTCGAGCTGCAGGGCGACGAGCGCGAAGCGGCCGACACCCTCGCCGCGCTGCTGGCCTGCTCGGCGACCAGCTCACAGCGTGACACGGCGCTCCGCCTCTCGGCCGCCGCCCTCCGCCGCAGCTGGGCAGGCCCGGCTCAGCTGCGCGACCATGCGGCGCTGCTCGTCGCGGCTGGGCGCGACGAAGAGGCCATCTCGATCTACCAGCAGCTGCTGCACGGTGATGAGGAGGAGTCGCGGATCTTCGCAGCGCGCCAGCTGCTGGGGCTAAGCGACGACGACAACCAACGCGAGGCCCTCGCCGCGACGCTCCTGGCGCTGGCCCCCGAAGATCGCGTCGCAGCCGAGACCCTGGGCGAGCTGCTCTCGAAGCAGCGCCGCTACGGCGAGCTCGTCTCGCTGCTCCGCAAGCGCCTGAGCACCGCAGATCCGGGTCAGCGCGCCGCGCTGCACGCCGAGCTAGCCCGCGCCCTCGACGCCAGCGGCCGGGTTGGCGAGGCCGCAGGGGTGCTTCAGGAGGGCATCGACGAAGCGGAAGCGCACGAACTGCCGATCCTGCTTCCCTGCTGCCGAGAGCTCGAGCTCGACGAGCTCGCGCTGGCATGCCTCACCCGAGCGGCTCGACGCCAGCCGCGCGATGAGCGCGACGGGAGGCTCACCTTGGAGCTCTCGGAGGCGCTGATCGCCCGGGAGCGGCTCGGCGAGGCTGGCGAGCGGCTGCGCGCGCTGCTCGACGAAGACGTCGACCTCTCCGCGCCGACCCGAGCGCGGGCGGCGTCGCTCTTGCTTGCCCACCCTTATGGCGACGACGATCGGCTGCTAGCGCTCGGCGCCCTGGTTGAGCTCGACGAGGCCAGCGTGAGGCAGCGGGAGGCCTTGGCCTACGAGCTCGCCTCCCACGGACGACACGCCGATGCCGCGACGCTCGCCGGAGAGCTGCTGCGAGATCACCCCGACGCGGCGCTGGCGACGCTGCAGCGTGAGCAGCTCGCCGCTGCGGGGGCCTTCGACGAGCTCGCTCGAGTGTTGGCTAGGGCCGCGGATGAGCGGACCAACCCCAGTGAGCGCGCCTATCTGCTCGGCGAAGCCGCCCGCGCCTGGGCCCAGCACGGCGCCCTGGAGCAGGCGCTCCGCTGTCTTCTCGGCGCGGCCTCCGCTGGATCTGGTGGCGCAGCGATCGATGAGGCCGTGGAGCTCTTCTCATCGCTCGGCGCCTGGGACGCCGGCGCACGGGGCCTCGAGGAGCTCGCCGAGGCCCCTGGCCTCTCGCGACGCGAGCAGTCTAGAGCGCTCACCGCCGCGGCCACGCTGCGCCAGCGGATACCGGACCATGACGGGGCCGAAGCGCTGCTCCACCGCGCCATCGAGCGCGACTCGTCCAACGCCGAGGCGACCGAAGGCTGGATCGAGCTGCTGCGGCTGCGGGGCGAGCCCTTGCCCTTGGCTGCCGGGCTGGCGCACCGAGCCAAGCTACGCAGCGGCCTGGAGCGAGCCGCCGATCTCGTCGAGGCAGCGGAGCTCGCTTGCGAGGAGGAGCCCTCCACCTCTGCGGAGCTGCTCGAGCAGCTCCGCGCGCTACCCCGCGCGGCGGAGCTGATCTCTCGGGCGGTCGAGGTCTGGCTGCGCCTCGAGCGCTCAGAACGGGCCGAGGAGGAGCTGCTCGAGCTCGCAGAGCTGCCCGGTCAGAGCGAGGACGCCCTACGACGAGCTTGCGGCCTGGCACACCTCCGCGGCGACGCGCAGGCAGAGCGGCGCTACCTGGGGCTTCTAGCCAAGCGCCAACCCGACGACTCGCTCCTCTCCGAGCGGCTGCGCGCCGCCTACCGCGCCGCGGGAGACCTGGAGGGTCTCAAGCGAGCCCTCGAGCAGCTCGCCGAGCACGACCCAGGGGCGCGCCTCGAGCTCGCCGAGCTCTGCGCCACCCCCCTCGAGGCCCTACCCGAGAGCTATGACCTCTTCCACCAGCTTCTCGCTGCGCCGGACCTCGATGAGCGGCAGCAGCAGCGTGTCCACGAGGGCCTGGCCGCGGTCTGCGAGCGGCTTGGCCAGCCCCTCGAGCAGGCCGAACAGCTCGAGGCGCTGCGAGCACTGCTGCCTCCGGCGGCGCGCGCTCGACGCGGCGCGCTGGCTCTTCAGCGAGGCCAGGTGCTCGCCGGCGCCCTCCGCGGCTCGGCCCCTGCCGACGTGGGCGCCGCCGCCCTAGAGGCAGCCCGCCAAGCAGCCGAAGACCTGGGCTCCGGAGCGGCCTGGGCCGCTGCGCTGCGCCTTCAGGTGCGACTCGCACCTCGGGAGCAGGCGATCGACGCGCTGGAGCAGCTGCTCGAGCGTGGCCAGGCTGAGGACGATGAGCTCGCCACCTTGGGGCGCCTCGCGCGCTCCCTCGAGCGGCCAGAGCCAGCCGTGCGGGCTTTCCAGGCGCTGCTGCGGCGCGACATCGGCCACCCCTGTGGCGCAGAGCTGGTGGCGCTGCTGTGCCACCTCGACCGCACCGCCGAGGCGGCGGCGCTGCTGGAGCAGCGCGCCGCTGCGGCGCTGACCCGCGCAGACTCGGCCGGTCAGGCTGCTGATCTCCTGCTTGATTTAGCAGCGCTACGACGCGAGCTCGAGCAACCTGACCGCCGCCTCGCCGCGCTCCGGCAGGCAGCGGCGGCCTGTCCCGGCCGCCGCGACGTGGTCGAGGTGCTCCTCGCCGAGCTTCGCTCCCGGGGCGACGAGGCCGAGCTGGCCCGCACCCTCGAAGAGCAGCTGGTGGCGGCGCGAGGCTCTCTTCGGCTAACGCTCCTCGAGGAGCTCGCCGCGCTCCACGACCAGAACGGCGAACCGGAGGAGGCGAGGTTGCTGCGCGAGGAGCTGCTACGCCTCGCTCCTCGGCGCCGCGACCTGCTGCTGCTCATGCTGGATGGTGCGCTCGCCGTAGGGAGAGCCGAGCGGGCGCGAGAGCTCCTCGCGCGGGCCGAGCTGAGCCCGCTAGAGGCTCGCCCTCGAGCGCTCGCCCTGGCCAAGCTCGAGATCGACGCGGGGGCGACCCTGCTGGCTCGGGAGCGCCTTGAGGGTCTCGTCAGCGACACCGACGACGAACACGCACTCGGCGCGCTGCGAGAGCTGGCCCGGCTGGGCCGCCTCGACGAAGACCCGCTGCTCGTCGGACGCGCCGAGCTGGAGTTGGCCGAGCGCGAGACATCGTGCCAGGCCAAGCACCTCAAGCAAGCCGCGGCGGCCTTCGAGCGACGGCCCGCCAGCTGGCCCAGCGCCGAGGCCGCCTACCGACGGCTGCTCGAGCTCTCGCCCGACGACGAGGAGTGCTGGCAACGACTCGAGGCCCTGCTGCGCCAAGGTCACGATCAGCGGCGCCTGGCAGACCTCCTTTGGCAGCGAGCCGAACATCAGCCGAGCGTAGAGCGCTGGCTGCAGGTCGAGCAGATCGAGGGCCTGCTCGGCGCCAATGAGCCAGCCGAGGAGGCGCTACGGCGCGCCATCGCCCTCGACCCCTTGGCCCAGGTCCCCCTTGATCGCCTCGCCGCGCGGCTCCAGGACCGCCGGGCTTTCGATGAGCTCCACGCCCTGCTGAAGAGACGCCTGGAGAGCTCGGAGGCTCGTAGCCAGCTCCCGGCGTCCCTGCGACGGCGGATGGCGCTGCAGCTCGCTGGACTACTGGAAGACGAGCTCGACGACACCACCGCCGCGGCGGAGTGGCTAGCCCAAGCTGCGGCGGTCGACCCCGATCACCTCGAGCCACCGCGGCGCCTGGCAGCGCTGCGTCGGCGCCTCGGCGACCCTGCCGGCGCCGCCGAGCTGCTCGAGGCGCTCGCCGAGCGCAGTCATCGCGAAGAGCGCGCGCGCTACCTCGTGGAGCTGGGTCAGCTCTACTTGGATGACCTCGACGACCTGGAGGCCGCCGCCACGAGCTTCGCCGCCGCCTTCGCCGCGGCCCCGCGACAGCAGCGCGACAGTGCCCTGCGTGCGGCCAAGCTGCGCCAAGACCTCGGGCAGCTCGAGCGAGCGCTCGAGCTGCTCGACTCACTGACTCGTGTGGACGATGACCGGGCGAGCGTGACGAGCGAGGTGCACCAGGCCCGCGCCCGAGTGCTGCTCAGGCTCGAGCGCTACGCGGAGGCCCGTGACGCCTATCAGCTGGCGCTCGATGATGAAAGCGAGCGAGAGAGCCCCTGTCTCGACAGGGGTGGCCCCGAGCTCCACTTCGAGCTCGGGCTGCTGCTGCGACGGCTGGGCGACGAGCGCAGCGCAGCGGCGCACCTGGCGCGAGCCGCCGACGAGCTCGAGGAGCCACTCCTGGCGGCCGAGGCGGCCCACGCCTGCGGCCAAGCGTTGGCCAGCCTCGGCTTGGCCGAGGCGGCGCTCCAGCGTCATCGCCAGGCGACGGAGCGCGACCCGGTGCTGCGCGCAGCCTGGGAGGCGATCGCATCCCTCGCCGAGGCCCGCGACGAAGGCGAGCTGCTCGAGCGCGCGTTAGAGGCGCTCGAGGTGACATCGAACCCCTCGGTCGAGCGCGCCGCCCTGCGACGACGGCGCGGCTCGCTGGCTCGCCAGCACGGTGATGACGAGGCCGCGCGACGCTGGCTCGAGGCTTCCCTCGAGGATGACCCGGAGCAGCCCGAGGTCCTCGAGGAGCTGAGAGCTCTCCACGCGACGCGAGCCGACTGGGAGTCCTGCGCCGAGCTGCTCCGTCGGCAGCTCCCTCATTGCGTGAGCGACAACGAGCGCGCCCGGCTCCATCGCGAGCTGGGTCAGCTGCTCGAGGAACACCTCGAGCAGCCGATTCAGGGCCTCGAGCAGCTGCGCCTCGCCAGCTCCATCGACCCCTCGGTAGACAACCGCCAGGCCCTGCTAGCGGCCCTCGATGGCCAAGGGATGCACCGAGACGCCGCGCGGCTGGCGCAGAGCCTCTGTGGCGAGCTCAGCGGCAACGCGCGCCGTGCCTGCCAGCTGCAGGCGGCGCTGGCCTATCAGCGCGCCGAGGAGCTCGAGGCCGCCCACACGCTCTACGAGACGCTGATCGAGGCCGACGACGAGATCGCAGAGCGGGCGCGGCGGCAGCTCCACGAGCTCGACACGGAGATGAACTCCGAACAGGCCGAGCGGGAGTGGACAGGCGAGCGGACCCCTGCCGAGTGGAAAGAAGAGCGGCCCATCACGCGACCGCTGCCGCAACCCAAAGACCTCCTCGGTCAGCTCCGCACCTCGGGCGCCTGGCCTCAGCTGGTCGAGGAGCTGCAAGCGCGGATCTTCGCCAGCCGCGAACCTCGAGCGCGCAGCGAGCTGCTGGTCGACCTGGCCAACGCCCTCGAGCACCTCGGCCGAGACGCCGAGGCCTTCGACGCGCTCGACGAGGCCGCCCAGCTCAACCCCGAGCGCCCCGGTCTGCTGGCTCGCGCAGCCGACCTCGCGCTTCGGCTCCGACGGCATGGTCGCGCCCGAGAGCTCTATGATCAGCTCTGGGAGAGCGACCTCTCTTTCGACCGCGCCGAGATCGCCTTCCGCCGCGGCGGCGTCTACGAAGCCCTCGGCTACGAGGCGACAGCCAACCACTGCTACGCCGAGGCCGTCGAGCACCGGCCTGATCATCGCGGCGCGCTAGAGGCCCGGGCGCGGCTGGCGCTCTACCGCGAGGACCCGCAGACCGCCATCGACGTCCTGCTCGCTCTTGGTCGCCAGATCAGCCCCGCCGAGCCGCAGCGCCTCGCCGAGCTGCGCGTGTCGCTGGGCGAGCTCTATCTGGTGCAGGGTGAGGTGCCGATCGCGCGGGAGCGGCTGGAGTCGGCGCTCACCCTCGATCAGCATAACGACAAGGCGCTGCGGCTCCTTCTCGCGGTCTATGAGCAGCTAGAGGACCACCGCGCCGCTGCCGACGTGGCCCAGCAGCTCGCCCTGCAGCTCGAAGACCCGCTGGTGCGGGCCAGCCTGCTCCACCACCGCGCGATGCTCCTGGGCACCCACCTCGGTGACGAAGAAGAGGCGGTGAACTGCCTGCTCAAGGCCTATGACATCGCACCCCACCATGTGCCAACCCTCTGGAGGCTCGTTGACTACTACTGGGGCGAAGGCGACCTACCCTCGGTGGCCGAGATGGGGTTTGACCTCGACCGCGCCGAGGCCCTGCCTCTCCGGAGCCCAGACACCCGCCTCGCCTGCATCGCGCTGGCGACGCTGGCGACGGGAGACCGCCGACAGGCGGCCGATCTCCTCGCCCGCGTGCTCTCCACCGACGCGTCAGCCTCGGCGCTCCTCAGCGAGCTAGCGCGCGGGGTCGCCCTGGGGATCGACGCCGATGAGGTCGCGCGTCTCGTCTACGATGTGGGCGATCCCCGGCCGTTGATCGAGGCCGTGGTCGATGAGATCGACGACGCCAGCCACGAACGCGCTCTGGCTCGCCTCGTCGAGGCCCTCGCCGCCCTGGCGCAATGAGAACTGCGCCTCGCCGCCGAAGCTCAGTCCGGCCTCATTGACCGCTTCGGCCCAAGAATCACGGCTTCTTAGCAACAGGGGCGGCAGCGCGCCGATAAGCTCCACACACCCTAGCCAGGAGGCGCCATGACACGAGTGGAACTGAAGCCGTTCATCACGCCCTACTTGACGGATGCGACAACAGTGCCCTCCCCACCCGCCAAGCCGGAACGCTCATCAGGCTCATCTTCGACGACGAGGAAAGCCAGCGACGCACAGACCATGATCCGCTGGCTGCGAGACCTTCGGGAGCGCCAGGGCGGTGTCTCCTCCAAGTTCCCATCGACGACCAAGCGAAGAACCATCCGACGCAGCCTCGCCGACAGCTGCTCAGGAGTGTCCCGACATCTCGCCGCCCGCGCCGTCGGGTTGTTTCGCGCCGATCGCCGCTATCGCGGGGAAGCAGAGCGCTTTCGGCAGGAGATCACCCAGCTTCGCAAGAGCTACCCAAAGCTCAGTCGCCGTTTGTCTCCGCGAGCCTTCGCCAAGCGCCTAGCCGCTTCCCCGTGGCACCGCGCCCATTCCGCGCTGCTCGACCGTCTCCAGTCGACCCAAAGCATGCTCTCCAAGCGACGGATTCAACACTACAACCGTGAGGTCCTGCCTGCGCAGTTGCGCCGCATCGGCACGGCGAAAGGGCAAACGGCCAAGGTCGAGTTTCACACCTTCACCGATCATACCCGCTCCAGAAAAGCGCTCCTCGCTGCGCTGGACAAGGGCGCACCCGTCGTGGTCGGCTTGAGCGCTTATTACCGAGGCCGCCCGACGGCTAGACACCCGAAACCTATACCCAAATGGCATAATAACTGCCACTATGTCGTCGCGATCAAGATCCCAGGTAAGAAGCGCGTGATGATCATTGACCCTTGGCCCGGTGCAAAGGGTGGGGGCGTGTCCTTTCAACGCCTTTCTCGTCTGCGGATGCCCGGCAGCTATGGGAGCGCGCGCATCCGGCTGGGGACACGCTTCGGCCTCTTTCGCGACGCCACGACGAAACGGCCGCTGATGGTGAAGCCTCAGATGCCCATCAACAAGGATCCTGTGAAATGAATGCACCTCGCCGTGTGACGCGAACGAGGGCTTGCCTCGTCGACGCCATCCCGCGCTTCCAGCCAGTCCTCGTCGTCGGGCTGCTCTGCTTCACCCAAGGAGCCCCAGCGCGGTCGAAGTCGCCTCGCCCAGAGCGGACGATTCGAGGGCGTGTCCTGCTCCGGCTGAAGCGCTGCCCGAGCGCGTCGGCGCTCTCCGCCGATGGGCGGTGGCTAGCGATTCGGAGGCGAAAGCCGCGGCAGATCGAGGTCCTGTCGCTGCCGCCGACGAACGCTGCGAGCGGGCCCGTGAGCCAGCCAGCGCGCCAACCAGCGCGTGTGTTTACGCTTGCGAAGCATCGACAGGAGAGCTCACACACCCTCGCGCTCCGCCTGCGCTTCGCGACAGCCGCCAAGGAGCTCTTGCTCCTCTCATTTCGCTATGACACAAGCGACTACAGTGTCATGGAGGGTCGCGGAGACAGAGACGATCGGCTCCGCGTCTGGCGTGTGCGCGACGGTAAGCTGCTGTTAGACGAGAAGGCGCCGACCCGCGGCGCCAAGCGATCCGGAAGCCAGCAGCTGCTGTCCTGGCAGGTCGTCAAGAAGGGAGCGGGCGCGCTGTTGATCGCGACCTTCGACGAGGCCGTACGCATCTATACGCTAACATCGAAACGCCTGAGAAAGCACTGCACCATCGCGAGCAGCACCAGCGAGCTCGAGCGTGGGTCGTCTCCGATCGCCAGCGTCGCCTCCCAAGAGGGGCGTTACCTCGCCATCGCCGAGGGGGGCAGCGTCGAGGTTTACGAGACGGCACGCTGCAGGCATCTCGCCTCGCTCACCCTGCCGCAGTGTCGTCGCCGAAGGGGGCGGCGTTGCAACGGTGAACACTATCTGGTCTTCACCACACCGGGGCTGCTGGTCAGCGACGGGGTCGGCGGCATCTACACACCCCCGACCTTCAAGCGCGCGCGCAGCTTCGACGATCGAGCCCGCGTCGACGGCACCAAGCTTCCACCCGCCTACCAGCTGGTCCGTCCACATTTGCTGCGACTACGGATGCGGCGCGGCCTCTTCGTCGATCGCGATCTTCGCGACGGGCGCATCCGCCGCTGGCGCGGGCCACGCAGCCTACCTACGCAAGGGTGGTGGACAGACGACGGCCGGCTCTGGGTCTCCCCCCTACCAGCTGGCCCCAGGCCCACGAAGCGTCACTACCTGGTCTGGGCGCCCAAGACCCAGCGGCGCTTCCGGCTCGTTGGACCGGCGGCGATGCAAGCGCCGGTGATCGTCGCGCGCCACAAGCGCTGGATCGAGCTTCGGGCGCTCGCAGGCGCGGCCGTGCTCCACTTTCGACTGCCGCGCTAGCCGCCTCCGCGAGTCAACCCAGAAGACCGTGAGCGCCTGTGCGGCGACCTCCTCACTCGACGCCCTTCTGCATCTTCTCGAGACGATCGATCATGTACTGAGCGCGCTTCACTGCCTTGCAGGCGTTCATCTTTTGCTGGCTCGACTGGGCGAGCTTGCACGCTTTTTCATAGAAGCCAAGTGCGCAGCGCTCCTTGGCGATCATCTGCGGCAACCCGAATGCGAAGGCCGGACAGCTACTAGCAGCGTTTTGGCAAGCGAGCGACGAGCCGAGGGAGCAGCCTTTCTTGAAGAACTCATAGGCCTGCGATTGGCTATCATGGCCCTGCGTTCTTTGAACGATGAGAACGCCTAGCTGGTTGCAGGCCTCGCCGTTCTTCTGCCCACAGAGGCGTCGGCAGAACTGCATGTCATTCCTACACAGCTCGCCGCAAGCTTCAGGTGTTTTCACCAACTCGCAGCGCCCTTCGGCTCCGCGACAGCCAGCGCCAAACAGAGCCACGAACAGGCCTAGCCCGCCCCAACAAGCAACCCGTGCCACCATCATGACATCGCCGCGTATTTCCAATGAATGTATGATGGTAAGGTGTTCAGAGCCGTCCTGCAAGCAGTCTCCCAAGCAGTCTTGGGTGCACGGTCAACTGTAGCTTAGAGCTGACCAACTGACCTCCCGTCGCCGCGCTGGTCTGCGACATCACAGCGGGTTGTCGCTCGTCAGTTGCGTGCTACCAGCGGGCGCCCTGCTCGCTCCTACGCCGTGATTCCGCATCCTTCGCGCAGCTCGGTCCGGTATGCTGATCAGCGCTCTAAGAGCACCCCTACACATTCGGGACCAAGCCGGGTGCTGAGCCGCCGAGCCGCTTTCGTAGCCGAAGAAACGAGCCATACGGGTGGTACGGCGAGCTTTCTGAGGCCGAGAAAGCGGCCGGCAGTGCTGTGCCCGGCGACGGGAGGGATTTGTAGGGGTGCTCCTAAGGCGTCGCGGTCATCTGATCGAGGACCTCGAGCCCCTCGGCGAGCCAAGGATCCTTCGGCAGGTGCTCTCTCCAGCGCTGCAGGGCGGTCTTGATCGGCTTGCGCCCTTTACGCCCCGGCCGCGGTCGCACCGAGGTCGTCCCCGTGGCGTAGATCACGGGCTTCACCGCGAAGAGCGGCGACATCGTCTTGGTCTTCGGCGTCACGGCCTCGAGCGCCTTCTCGCGAGACTCGACCCAGGCCTTCCAGCGCTTCCGGGCCAAGGGCACCCGTGTGTCGGCCTTGCGGGCTCGCAGCAGCGCGTTGCGGGCCTTGTACTTGGCGAAGACCGAGCTCCTGGCCTGACGCTGGGCGCTCCGAGCCCTGAGCGTGGCGACGTCCCAGCGGGGGGTCGGCCAGCGCTTGAACGAGGCGGCGGCGATCTTATTCCAGGGGATCGCGCTCTCGAAGCGGCGCTCGCCGTGCTCGTGGAAGCCGCCTGGATCGACGAGCTGCACGTCCGGCACGACGCCCCGCAGCTGCGTCGACTCGCCGCTGACCCGGTAGTACTGCTGACGCGTCAGCTTGAGCACACCGAGAGAGCGCCCACCGGGGCGCCCCAAGAGTCGGTCGAGGCCGAGGAGCACCTGCACCGTGCCTTTGCCGTGGGTCGCCCCGGTGCCGACGATCACCGCCCGGCCGTAGTCCTGCAGCGCGCCAGCGACGATCTCGGAGGCCGAGGCGCTGTTGCGATCGACGAGCACCACGACCTCACCGTTGAAGACGATCCGCTTGTCTTTGTCTTCGAGGACCTCGACGCGCCCTCGCGCGCCGCGGGTCTGCACCACCGGGCCGGTCTCGATGAAGAGCCCCGCGATGTCCTTGGCGTCCTCGAGCAGGCCGCCGCCGTTTCCGCGCAGATCGAGCGCCACGCCAGCCACCTTCAGCTTGCTGAAGCGCTCGAGCAGCGCCCGCACGTCCTGGGCCGCGTGGCGCCGCCCCGTCGCGCCGCGGCTACGCCGCGTGTTGCCATAGAAGCTCGGCAGATCGATATATCCGTAGCGCTTCCCACGCAGCGTCAGCACCGCGCCTCGGGCGTAGGCGGTCTCGATCTTGATCACGTCTCGCGTGATCGCCACGACCTTGACCCGATCGTCGGGCTTTTTCACCGTCAGCTGCACCACTGTGCCCTTGGGCCCGCGGATCATCCGCACCACCCGATCGAGGCGCGCGTCCACGACATCAACCGCGTCTTTGTCCGCTTGCGCCACGCCGAGGATCAGATCGCCAGCCTCCAGCTCACCCTGACGCCAGCTGGCGCCGCCGGGGACGATCCGCACCACCCGGATGTAGTGGTCGTCCTCCATCAGCACGGCCCCGATGCCCTCGAGCGAGCCGCTCATGTGGATGTCGAAGTTCTCCTTGGTCGCCGGCGGCAGGTAGCCGGTGTGCGGGTCGTATTGGCGGGTCACGGCGTTGACCAGGGTCGACATGCCGTCGAGGGGATGGGGCGACTTCAGCCGCGCGAAGCGGCCGGCCCAACGCTTCGCGAGATCGCTCCGCGCCTTCGTGTCGCGTGCCGCCGCGCTCTTCGGGATCGTGGCGAGCGCGCGCTTCTCCGCCGCGCTACGCTCGGCGACCTCCTCGCCGGCCTTGCGCTTCTTGGCGTTCTCTTTGTCTTTCTTGGCCGCCGCCTCGCGCAGCTCCACCATCTGCTGGCTACGAGCCAGCGCCTGCAGCTTGAGGATCTTGCGCCAGCGTTCGGCGAGCGCTCGCTCGTCTTTCGCCCAGACGCGCTTATCGCTGTCGGTCTCGAGCGACTCCTGCCGGCTGAAGTCGAAGGGCTTGCTCAGCTGAGCGGCGACGAGCTTCGACACGACGTCGATACGCTGGCGCATCAGGGTGTCGGCTTGACGAACGAGGGTCAGCTTCCCGCTCTTCATCTGCTCGTCGATCGCCTCGCGGTGGACCTTCAGCGCCTCGACGTGCTTGTGGAGCAGGAAGTAGCGGCCAGGATCGATCGCCTTGAGGAAACGATCGAAGGCCTTCGCCGAGAGCTCGTCGTCCAGCGGCCTGCTCCGGAGATGCTCACGATGGAGGATCCGCGCGATGGTCGGCGCGATGAACTGCTCGCGCGGATCGGCCGGGCGGGTCTTCAGCTGCTTGGCCACAGCTCGTGGGCTCTTGCCCAGCTGCGTCGGCTTGCTCGCGGGCGTCGGAGTCTTGGCCGAAGGACAGCTCGCCAGGGCCAGCGTCAGCCCGAACGCGAGCGCTCGTGGAGATATCGATGACATCATAGGGCTGCAGGGTACCACGCCTGCAGGGTATCACGCCCGCAGGGCGGCGCATCCTCGGGAGCTGACCGGGGCGCTACTGAAGCGCCTTGATCCGGGCGCGAATCGAGGCCGCGTCGGCCGCGCTCGGCCGCAGCTGTAGGTAGCGAGAGAAGGCTGCCCGAGCGCTGGGCTTGTTGCCCAGCTTCTGATGCGCGAGCCCGAGACCACGGTAGGCCAACGCGAAGCTCCGCTGCGTCCTCAAGGCCTTCTTAAAGTGCTTGATGGCGCCGCGCATCTGACCGAGGAGCAGCTGCTGGATCCCCTTGCGATAGAGCGCCTGGGCCGCGGCGCGCCGCTCGCTCGGCGTGAGCTTGCTCGGCGCGGGCATCGTGGGGGAAGGCGTGGGCTTTGGCTTGGGCGTCGGCTTTGGCTTGGGCGTCCTCGGCTTGGGCGTCCTCGGCTTGGGCGTCCTCGGCCTGGGCTTCGGCTTGGCCGCCCTCGGCTTCGGGTTTGGCTTGGGCGTCCTCTGCCTGGGCTTCGGCTTGGGTGTCCTCGGCCTGGGCTCGGGTTCGGCCGTCGTCGGCTTGCTCGGCAGCGCGGCTCGCGTATCTAGCGCGGAGACCACGTCGAGATGGGTCAGATCGGCTGGCATCGTGGCGTCGGGGCTCAACGCAGCAGGGATCATCGCCGATCCCGCCGCGACCCCCAACTCCGGCGCCAGCACCGCCAGCTTGCCTGGCGTCGGCTCCTTCGAGAAGCTCTCGTCTGGGTAGACGAAGAGCCGCACGGCAGCCAGGCCGAGCACCAGCAGCCCGATCACCCACAACGCCACGAGCACCCGCTTCCGCTTGCCGCTGCGCAGCGTCTCGGTAACGCTCTCGGTCTGCGAGGTGGGGATCCGGCGCTGCCGTCGCGTCGCCTCGCGGCGCCTCGACACCTTCCCCGTCGGCTCAGCCTCCATCGTCGGTGGCACAGCTCCAGCGAGTCGCCGCGAGACGGGCGCCTGCTGGCGGGTCTTGGGGCCAACCCGCCGCCTTGGCTTGGGAGACAGCGTGTCCGAGGTTGCGGGAGGCGCTGGCCTCCGCTCTGCTGCCGGCGGCGGCGGCGGCGGCGGCGGCGTACGGCGCCGCGCTTCGATGCCATCGCTCCTGCGATAGACCTCGGTCTCGAAGTCCTCCTCGTCGATCTCCTGTGTTGTGTTGGCCGACGGGACCTCTGGCACGCTGGTCGCCTCTTCGACCAAGCTCTCGTCGATCGTCGAGCGCCTGACCGACGGCCTGGAGTCGAGCGCGCCCATCGTATCGAGGCTCTGCTCCCACTCGGGAGCGCCTTCAAGAGCTCCGCTGAGGTCGAAGGCGAACTCGACGGACTCGTTGCGATCGACCGGGGCAACATAGGCCTCGGAGGCGGGGCTGTAACAGCGCGGGCAGCTATGCGGCATGCGCTCCGCCTGCACGATCTGGCCGCACTTCAAACAGGAGAAGTCCTGCATCGTGGCGATGATACCGTTGCCGCCCGCTTAGGCGAGAGGAAAAGCGGCCCCACGCCTCGGTTGAACTATAATCGAGCGATGAGCGCCCATCGTAAGGTCGTGGCCCTAGGAGCACCCCCACAGACGCCTCCCGTCGCCAAACACCGCACTGCCGGCCGCTTTCTAGGCCTCAGGACGTTCGCCGTACCACCCTCAATCGAGAGACCACCCGTAGGGCTTTTTTCTTCGGCTACGAAAGCGGCTCGGCAGCTTAGCACCTGGCTCGGTCCCGAATGTGTAGGGGTGCTCCTGGCGTCGCTCGCCACCCTCTGCTGTCTGGGCTGTGGCGGAGAAGAGGGCCCTGGCGTCCCTCCCGTGGCTGTCCTCAACGTCGCGACCGAGACCGACGTTGGCGGTAGCCTGCGGCTGGACGCCACGCAGTCGTTCGACGACGATGGCGACATCCAGCACTACCGTTTCATCGTCGCCGACGGCAGCCCAGCGTTCACGACGGTCGAACCCTCCGCCCGCCACACCTTCTCCGTCTCTGGGCTGATCGGAGTTCGTCTGATCATTCGCGATGCCAAGGGGAACAGAGGAGAGGACAGCGCCGTTGTCTCCGTGCGGGAGCCATAGCGCGCTCAGATTGACGCTCGTGGTGGTGGGCGGCTGGCGCCAACCAACCAACCAACGCTGGCAGCTGTTCATGGGGCAGCTAATATAACGTATACTCTACGCGAGGGTGGATATGTCGAGGTCGATGAGGGAGAGGCTGACGCTGGCGCTGGTGGCGCTGCCGTTGCTGACGGCGCTCAGCGCCTGTGGCCGGACGCAGGGGCTCGGTCGTGACTCGGATGGGCGTGTGCGTCCTGATTTTGGTCTTTGGCCAGACGGTCCTCGTTTCGACCACCTCCCCCAGCCAGACGCCCGCCCATGGCCCGACTCCCGAACGCTCCCCGACATCCCCAGGCCGGCGGACTTCGGCCCGACCCCGGATTTCTCACAGCCGCCGGACTACGGCCCGATCCCGGATTTCCCACAGCCGCCGGACTTCGGCCCGATCCCGGATTTCCCCCAGCCGCCGGACTTCGGCCCGCAGCCCGATTCTCCATCGCCGCTGGACTTCGGCCCGCAGCCCGATTCTCCATCGCCGCTGGACTTCGGCTCGCCGGTGGACTTTGGTCCGCTGCCAGATGCTTTTATCCCCAAAGATATCGGGCCAATATCCGACCTACCCCCGAACTGCTCGCCCTCGTGCGCGAACCTCTGTGGCGTGGTCGCCGGCACCTGCGGCATCATCCCCGCGCCGAGCTGCATCGCGCAATGCACCACCTGGACGCCCCAGCAGTTCGCCTGCGTCGCCAATGAGTATTGCAAGGGTCAATTCGGCGGCCTGCCGCCAAACTGCGGCACGATCAAGGGCTGCATCACCGCGCCGACCCAACCCGACCTGACGGTCTCGAAGTTCAGCGCGGTCGTCGCAGGCAGCACGGTCACCTACTCGATCGAGGTTTGCAACATTGGCAACGCCCCGAGCACCAGCTACTTCATCGACGTCTACTACAACCGCCCTACGGCGCCGGGGCTCCAGCAGTTCGGTGACCAGTTCAACCAGTTCCCCTTCTTGCCCGCAGGCTCCTGCCAGACCACCTCATTCACTCAAAACAACACCCCCACGGGCACCTACAGCTCGTGGGCGCAGGTCGACGCGGACGGCAACGTCAACGAGAGCAACGAGAGCAACAACGTCCAGGGGCCGGTCGCTGTCACCGTTCAAGGCCAACTCCAAGGCGTCGACCTGCAGGTCGAGTCGTTGAAGGCGCAGGTTACGGGGGCCACGCTGGTCAGCGTCCGCTACACCGCTCGGGTCTGCAACAAGGGCACGCAGACCTCACCCACCTCCCAGGTCCACGTCTACTACAACCGCACCACCGCGCCGGCGACAGGGCAGCTCGGTGACCGCTTCACCAACGTCACCTCGCTGGCACCGGGGCAGTGCGTCGACCGCCTGATCCTCCGCTCGGGCACACCACCGGGGACCTACACCTCCTGGGCCCAGGTCGATCCGCAGAACACCGTCGCTGAGACGGTGGAGACCAACAACACCGCGGGTCCGACCCCTGTCACGGTAGGCAGCTCCCAGGGCGCCGACCTTGTGATCAAGAGCCTAACGACGCAGCTCTTCGGCACCTCCTCGGTGCGCTACAGGGTCGAGGTCTGCAACAACGGCTCGGGCACCTCTGGCGCAACCACCGTGGTGGTCTACTACAATCGCAGCACCCCGCCACCCATGGGGGCCAACGGTGATCAGCTCACCTCCGTCCCACAGCTCGCCCCCAACTCCTGCAGCATGCGCTCGATCTTCCGGCTGGGCACCCCCCCTGGGGCTTACACCTCCTGGGCGCAGGTCGACGTGCCCAGCGTGGTGGCAGAGACCAACGAAGCCAACAACGTCGCCGGCCCGGTGAAGGTCACCGTGGGCAGCAACCAGCTGCCAGACCTGCGGATCACCCAGTTCACGGCGCAGGCCTTCGGCGACAAGGTCAACTACTCGATGGTGGTCTGCAACCTCGGCCAGGCCAACGCGGGAGTCTCGCGGATCGATCTCTACTACAACAGCCCCTTCCCGCCCTCCAGCGCGGGCAACTACTCGCAGAGCCTCTCGCCGCTGATGAGCGGCGCCTGCCAGACGATCAACCACAGCCGCCTCAGCACGCCCCCCCCGGCAGTTACTCGAGCTGGGCCCGCGTCGACCGGCTGAGCCAGGTCCAGGAGACCAACGAGAACAACAACACGCGAGGTCCAGTCACCGTCATCGTCGGCACCTCGCCCATACCTTGCACCACCGTCTGTCTGACAGCGATTCAATGTGGCCTCTTCTCACCGACCCAATTTGGCACTTGCACCAGCTGGTGCGGTGCCCTCAGCCCGACACAGAAGGCCTGCGTCGACAAAGCCGTCAGCACCAACGACTGCAACACCCTCAAGCTCTGCGCGCCGACCCCGCCGCCGCCGCCACCGCCACCGCCGGGCTTCTGCGCGAGCATCTGCAAGTGGCTCGAGTCGCCCTGCAACCTGTTTTCGGCGGGACAGCAGGCAGCCTGCCTCAACCTCTGCAGCGGCCTGACGCCCGCTCAGGTCATCTGCGCTCAGAAGGCGCAGAAGGCAAACCAATGCGTTCAGGCGCTGCTCTGCACCGGCACGCCCTAGAGCGCTGACCAACGTCCCTCCCGTCGCCGCGCTGGCCTGTGACAAGCGCTGGGACGGCCCGACCCTCTCGCTGCGCACCCCAAAGCTCGCGCAGCTGCGTCCCCTGCCGACGACACCCCATCACAGCGGTCGTCGCTCGTCGGTTGCGTGCGACCAGCAGGCGCCTTCTCGCTCCTGCGCCGTGATTCCGCATCCTTCGCGCAGCTCGGTCCGGTACGCTGATCAGCGCTCTAGGAGCTTGATTCACAGGCGACCTTGACACGATCGCCCGATTATGATCCACCTTTGAGATGGCCCGCCGAGATTCGCGACAGCA
>PDWJ01001296.1_pt1 | contig 31498 bp, 31 predicted proteins | sample 1430881 | NCBI WGS metagenome assembly PDWJ01 (sample SAMN01162460, study PRJNA174530) | Oral metagenome, whole genome shotgun sequencing project. | biome: Marine environment; feature: Marine mammal; material: Swab sample of the gingival sulcus; isolation source: swab sample of gingival sulcus...
GGAGCGACTCGCGCGGTTGGAATGGCCGAGAAGGTGTTCCATCAAGCGGAGAGTCTGGAGACGTTGTCTCAGGAGATTCGATCCGAGATGGGACGGTTTGTCGTGAAGTCTACAGCTTTGGTCAAAAAAGACTGATTTTCTGTTATTGAGAGGTACTCTCATCAGGGTGCCTCTTTATCAGTAGAGGTGGAGTATGCGTTGCAACGACGGTTTATCGTGGATGTCCTCCAGTAAGATGATGTCAAGTTCTCGACCTTGTCTCCTGTTCGATGCCGGCAAGGGAAATACGGTAACTTGGTCACTCGTCGCTCTACCCAATGTCTGCGTAACCGGCCCCCTGGATCTGAAAGCACCTGGGGGGGCGGTCGTCCTCGTTCTTATGTTCAAACATATTGATAACGATTGTGGATCACGATACAGTCGGGTAGCGTGATATGCCTCACTAAAGGGCGAAGGGAGAGATGAGAGTCATGAGCGACAACAGCATCTACAGGGAAGCCTTGGATGCCCATGCAGGAGCCAAGGGTAAGCTGACGATAGAGAGCCGGATCCCAGTGCGAAATATGCACGACCTGGCGGTGGTCTATACCCCTGGTGTAGCTGAGCCATGTCGGAGAATTCACGAGGTGCCGGAGGATGTCTATACGTATACCTCCAAGGGAAACATGGTGGCTGTCGTCACGGATGGCAGTGCCGTTTTGGGGTTAGGAGATATCGGTCCGGCGGCCGGGCTCCCGGTCATGGAGGGCAAGGCCGTGCTGTTCAAGCGATTTGCTGGAGTTGACGCCTTTCCCATTTGTGTGGGGAGCAAGGATGTAGATGTCATCGTCGAGACCACGACAATGATCGCCAGCGGATTTGGTGGAGTGAATCTGGAGGACATAGCTGCCCCCCGATGTTTCGAAATTGAGCGGAAGCTCAAAGAGCGTCTCGATATTCCAGTGTTCCACGACGATCAGCATGGAACGGCCGTCATCGTTTTGGCGGGGCTTCTGAACGCCCTTGAGGTCGTGGGCAAGGCCATAGAGGGCGTCAAGATCGTCGTGAACGGTGCTGGAGCCGCCGGTATCGCCATCTGCAAACTTCTTCAGTCCGTGGGGGTTGGACGAATCGTCCTGTGTGATCGCTCTGGGGCTATCTACAGCGGCCGGGAAACTAACATGAACTGGATCAAGGAGGAGATGGCCCGAGTGACCAACAAGGATAGGGAGTCAGGAGCCCTGACCAAGGTCGTGGCCGGAGCCGATGTCTTTCTGGGAGTTTCGGGGCCGGGGCTGGTAACGCCGGACATGGTCCGATCCATGGCTTCCGATCCAATCATCTTCGCCATGGCCAACCCCACACCCGAGATCTATCCTGACGATGCTCGTGCCGCAGGGGCTGCTGTCGTGGCCACGGGGCGAAGCGACTTTCCCAACCAGATCAACAACTGTCTCGGATTCCCAGGGATCTTCAGAGGTGCTCTTGACGTTCGAGCCCGGGACATAGATGAGTCAATGAAACTGGCTGCGGCCTATGCCCTGGCAGGTCTTGTTTCCCGTACGGAACTGTCCCCGGAGAGGATTATCTCTGAGGCTTTAGACGAGAGGGTCGTTCCGGCAATAGCCGAGGCAGTGGCCCAGGCTGCCCGTAAAGCGGGTTTGGCTCGGGACTAGCTTTATTGTATTATGTGGAAGGGGAGAAAGCTACGACAAACCAGTCCGATACAAAGTTCACCATCAATGTGGCCGTTCTCTCGGCTGTGAAACGTATGGAACTCACGCCCTTTGCTGGCCAGATCTCGTCCGGCCTTGGCGGGATTCTCATACTCATTCTGGTGAGTCTGCTGCTTCCCATTTGGGGTGGGTAAAAGATATTCGAGAGAAAGGCACCGGTGGCCATGGGGTTCCCGGTGCCTTTTTTAGTACGTATTGAAATAAGGGGGCTAGAAGAGCTGTGCTCGAATCCCTCAAATGCTATAGAAAACAGCCTCATAGCCCGAGTTGGCGCCATCATCGGAAGCCGTAGCGGCGTGGCATCTGGAGCATCTCTGATGGCAGTGCTCCACCTGGTTCGAACTTGGATGCCTATGGTTGTGGAGCAAATTACCACAATCAATACCCCCATAAGACCAGTTGGTACAACTTAAGACATCTTCCTTGGAAATGCATCCTGTGCCATAGCCTAGTTCGTGAAAGCTCTCTCCCAAAGAGAGCCTCTCCGGGTTGAGTTTCCCTGGAGGTCATCCAAGAGCTCATGAGGTATGAAGAGTCGTGATATTCTTGCTTTTTGGGGAGGGAACGGATCGCGAGAACTACTTTATATATTCTCTTGTGATCTGTGTCCTACGGTTTGTCGATGTCGTCAGGTGTCAGGGTCACGAGCTCAAGGTTTTGGGTTCGACGGTAGTGATTGGAGACCATGTAAATGACGTATCCGACGGCGAAGAAAATGACCAAGGATAAATAGCCGCCGGCGTCGAGCTCCATACATGAACCCGCAATGATCCAGATCGATATAATCAAACCGATGACGAACAGAATGGTGCCACCTGGTGCACGGAAGGGACGAGGCCACTCGGGATGGATCCTGCGAAGGCGCATAACGTCCATGCATGCGATGAAATAAACGATCCCGGCAGCGATACAGGAGATGGCGTAGATGTACTGGACCCAGTTCTCACCGGTAAAGAGACAGAAAAACACGGAAAACAGGTAGACTATCACGTTTGAGAAGAACGGCTGACCGTGGCGATTGACTTTCATAAAGCTCTTGGGGAGCTGGTTCAATTGAGCAGCTCCGTAAAGCACTCTAGCGCTGGAGGTCCAAAACCCCATAAGAGTTGTAAAGGCATGCATGAGTCCCGAGACGATGGCCAGAATTCCTATAATTTTCGGGAGTCCGTAAAGGTCGACCAACTCGGGTTCTGGCATGTTCATTTCGGCTATCTGATGCCATGGTGCCATGCCTCCGATAGCCAACGTTATGAAACAGTAGAGAATTGCCGGTATGAACAAGGCTGCAAGGATGATTTTCCATATTTTGCTGGGAGGGAAGTTCGTCTCCTCTATGAGAGTGGGTGTCATCTCGAATCCTATGAATTTAAGGGAGAAAATGGCCATGGCGATGAAAATTCCCGCCCCGCCCTTTGGAAAGAACCCCTTTTCCAGAGTTATGTTCTCCATGCTCCAGTGCCCGCTTAATAAAAAACTCATCCCCACCAGGATGGAAATGACGACCATCGAGAAAAAAAAGAAATTGGAGAGATTCCCCGTGAGGCTGATATTGTAGTTGGAGAGGAAAAACCAGATTGTTACCGAGGCAATAGCGACGAACATCATAGCTTGCCCTGAGAGGGGGTAGAAGTGATTGATAGCCGTGGCAAAAATAAAGGCCATCATCGGCGGTTCAACCACCTGGATCAGAAACATCATCCATTGAGTCGCAAACCCCATAGTGTTGCCGTAAGCGTTGGTCGTCCATACGTCCACCCCTGCTGCGAACGGAAGCATAGCTGCCAGCTCACCGAAAGCCAGACCTACGGGAATGAGGAGCACTGCCAGAACTGGGAACAAAAAGCCAGCTCCGGCTCCAGTGGTGCTGAACCAATAGGGAGCTTCCGCCAGCCACCCTCCGATGACTGCGCCAGATGATATGGCGATCATCTGCATGAAGCTGAGGTTCCTGTTGAGCTTATTGCCGCCCATTGAAAACACCTCCTTATAAGTTTTTCAACACTTCGTCGGTATTTATGACGTGACAGTAGATGTTGTTGAGGACTTTGAGCTCGTGTTCCTGGATCTCCTGGGTGGCAGCAGCGCATGCATCCTCAATGAGCCAGACGGAAAAGCTTTCGTCGGCCAGGCTGCGCACAGTTCCTGAGACGCACTGATCGGTGAAGACCCCCGTAACGACCACACTTTGAATGCCACAATTATGGAGCATGAGACGAAGAGACGTACCACTCACCGCGCTGTCGGTAGTTTTCATCACCACGATCTCGTCCTTGATTGGGGACAAGGAGGGGGTGATTTCGGCTTCCGGAGAGCCCATGGGAAGTAGAAGTTCGTTGAAGCCAGTGGCTTTCTGGTCTATAGAGCGATCTCGCCCGTCCGCTAGTTGGCTGGTGATTCTGGCATGACAGACCAACATACCCTTCTCCCTAAAGGCAGCCAGCAAATGTTGGTTATTTGGCAGGACCACGGAATCGATCCGATTATAAAATGGTTCCCATTTGGCGTAGTAGGCCCGCTTTCGTTCACTCATTCCCTTGGTCTTGGGGCGGTTCAAGAAATAATTCTGCATGTCGACGATAAGAAGAGCGGTTCGATCCCTTTCGAAAGAGATCTCCCCATAGTCATCGTCCAGCTCATAGTAGAACGAACAATAGCGGTCGTTGATTTTCATGGTGTTTCTCCCTCCTTCGTGTTTAGGTTTGCCAACAAGGCCTTCTTCTTAATTCTATTCGTCACAAAAATCGATGATCAATAGTTCAAAACGACTTTTTTGTCCACCTTTTCTCTCATAAAAGACGGTTTTGCACAGAGAGTTGTCGATTTTATACGCTAATCAGCTTGGGACAAGCGCGTACAATTTTCACAGAGAAAGGAGGTACACTTTCATTGAAAGGAATTCTGATCGCCGAGGACGAGACTATCGAGCGGAAGTTCCTCGTTCGGATGGTGGAGGAGAGCGGTCTCTACCGGGTCGTGGGAGCAGCAGAGGATGGGCAGATGGCCGTTGAATTGGCAATGCTTCATCGTCCCGAGCTTGTTCTCATGGACATACGTATGCCTGTATTGGACGGCCTGGAGGCGACCCGTAGAATCAAAAGATATCTTCCTGAGACCATCGTGATTCTGAATTCTGCCTACGCCGAGTTTCAATTTGCTCAAAAAGCTATAGAATTCGGTGTGGATGCGTACCTGGTCAAGCCGTCGTCCAAGGAGGAGATTCTGGAGGTTCTCGCATCTCATCTGGGGGCCAATTTTGAGGACGGGGTCGATGAAGCACGGGACAGGCCGCTCTTTTCCCTTTTTCCTCAGAAGGCGATTGAGGCCTTCGGAGCGGCTCTCGCTTTTGGTGATCGTTATTCTCTGATGAGCTCTATGGAGTCGTTGCGAGAGTACCTTGGTTTTGAGCAGTCATTGGACATATTGAAGATCCAGGTCATCAACGTTATTTTTAACCTAGAAAAAACGTGTTACGATAAGGGAGTCTCGACGGATGTTATCGAATATCTTCAGGGGAGACAGACGATCCTGGATATGTCATATTCCTGGTCCTGCAGGGAGATTCAGACAAAGGCTCTTGCTTTTCTGGAGCGGCTAAGATCGGTCGCGGATGTCCATGTTCGTTCAAGAAGCTCGCCAGTCGAGGTGGTCCATCGTTTCATCGACGAAGATTTTCGAGAATACATTCGGGTTGAAACCCTAGTAAAGAAGGTTTTTCTAAGCCCGGACTACCTCGGGAGACTATATCGGGAACAGATGGGAGAGTCTATCCTTCAGAGCCTCAGACACCGGAGGCTTGAGGAGACCTGTCGTCTTTTGCTCCAAACGGAGCTTCGGATCTATCAGATTGCCGAAAAAGCTGGTTTTAGAAGCATGTCGAGCTTCCATAAGGCCTTTCAGGATGCTTTTGGCATGCCCCCTCAGGCGTGGCGAAAAAAGGAGCGAGGAGATGCTTGATCTGAACGATCTGGTAACCAAAGACCTCCAGCAAAAACTCCAGGAGTCCTTCGCATATGCTACGGGTTTTGGGGTGGTGTTTGTCGACAAGCACGGTCGTCATATAGGAGAAGGAAGTAATTTTACCCGTTTTTGTTCAGCTGTTAACAAGACGCCGCTGGGACGAGAGTGTTGCCGATGTTCCAACGAACAGGCCATATCCATCGGGTTAAGGGAGGATCGGCCCTCCATCTACGTCTGTCATGCTGGTCTGGTCAATATTGAGATTCCCCTGATACTCGACGGAGAATACATCGGAGCCATGACGGCGGGACAAGTCCTCTGCGACGATATGACTCATTTCCCCAGGGATCCATTCTCAAGACGGATGAACTGGTTGGAGAATAGGAGATACGCCGAATACTATGGTGAAATAGCGACGCTCAGCAGAAAACAGATAGAGGAGACGGCCCGTTCTCTTCAGACTTTGACAGACTACATACTACAGGTCCACGCTCATGCTCGCCTGCAGAACGAGATGAACGAGATGGTCAAAGCACTTCTCCGTGCTCAGGAGCAGCAGATGGAGCTTAATCGACAACTGGCGAACGCCAAATTCGATGCCCTTCAAAAACAAGTTATGCCTCATTTTATCTTCAACGTCCTCAACTCTATCTCCAGGCTTCTTGATATGGGAGAGATGAAGAAGGCCTCTCATATGCTGTCGTCTTTCTCGGGTATGCTTCGCTATAACCTGACCATGTCCGAGGCCCATGTCTCTCTGAGGCAGGAGATGGAACATGTTCGTAGATACATGGACATACAAAAAGCTCGCTTTGACGACAAGATACAGTACGTTGTGTCCTGTGATCGAGAGACGGAAGATCTGATCGTGCCCTTTTGCACCGTCCAGCCTATCGTGGAGAATGCCGTCGAACACGGTCTTCTTAAGGAAGGAGATGGGGGAACGCTCGTCGTCGAGAGTTTTCGAGAAGATGGCGCCGTCGAGATCTGTGTGAGCGACAATGGCGTAGGCATGGGAGAGGGGGAGCTCCAAAGACTGAGAGAGAGGGTATTTGGGAAGAATCCTCAGGGCAATCAGAAACTGGGTGTTCGAAACTGCTATCAGCGGTTGATGCTCCTGTATGGTCACCGCTGTCGGTTCGATCTGGAGAGTGAACGAGGGAGAGGCACTAAGGTGACGATAACCGTGTTTGACGAGAGAAGACCGGGATGAACCTGCTCCCGTGAGTGATGCCCTCTCCGTGACTCCGTATCCGTCTTGGAGAGGAGAATAGGAACTGGCTTCTGCCTCTATAGCGGATACAGGGGCGTCGTTGTGTGGCGGGCAATATAAGACACCTCTGTCGTTAAAAATCCGTTTAAGAGAAGGCAAGGGATGAAAATTGCGCCATTAAGGACAGAAAAACACCGGAAGACTTGCCTGAGTAAAAGAAAACTCAAAAAGAGACCAAGACCAGGTAGACGAAGAAAAACGGCAAAAATTCTTCGAAAATAAGAAACACGTAGAGATCGAAATTAAGCATAAAATTATCCGAGACGATAGGGTACCCGATGCCTTAGCCCAGGACAGCAACATATTTAAGGGCCTCATAGATCCGAGTAACACCAACAAAACATCTCTACCGAATCAGCCTATAAAAGCGATGAGAACAACGCCTGGCTTGAGGAAGGGGGGCTACAGACCGAGGATACAACATACAGGACACAGAGGGTAACTGGCGATAGAGGCTTTGTACCCAACGTATTTCGTCTCGTCGGTGGAAACGAAACCATCGAGAATGTCGATAGCTTCGAAAGAGCAGATCTGAATACAAGAGCCGAAAATTATGCAGCCGAAGGGACACGCGTTCAGAGGGCCTCTGGGTAGGATTGCGCCTCGGAGACGGGTAAGGTGCACGTTTCTTCACTAATTCGAAAAGGATCAAATGAAACACAGCGCAGCCAGATTTAGCTTCATTTGTTTCACTCGCCGGTGAACTTACCGGTATGTTCTTCTGAAGAGCATGCGTCGTGTTATGCATTTTATGGCGGATCTGAATCTACTGTCTGTGTGTGGTGTGGTGACCTAACAGTATCAGAAAACGCTCAGATTCGTCGTTTTGTTTTCCTAGGGATCTGATCCTCTATCGACCCAACTTCAGGAATGAGGGTCTTTGCCTCCTCTGTGTAACAAATGTATTGAAACCTACACATTACAATGACAGGCATCCAAGTAACCATGGCTGTTTTGGTGGCTTATGGGATTGTGATCAAGGGGGGGGGCTAGTTTTGCTGTGGCGGTTATGCTTATTACCGCGGTTATAACGAGATTTGCTGGGAAGATGTCTCTTAATGAAATTTTTGATTCTATTTGTCATGGGGCAAGCCGTTTGATGTGGCTCTTTTTCCTCTTCGTTCTGTTCAACCCCTTTATTCAGTTCGTTAGCGAAACTGGAGCTTTTACGGCACTTGCAAATATGCTGCAACCCCTTATTGAAAAGAGCGGTCAAGTGGGATTTCTGGGGCTCTCTATGCTGGTAGGGGTCTTTGGTATTCCTGGAGCTGCAGTAGCTCAGCTTCAGGTGATTCATGAAATGTTTCTCCCCCTGGTGAAACAGTTGGATATTCCCATGACACTTTGGGCTTTGGTGTTGTTAGTAGGTTCTCAGATGACTTTTTTGCCTTTCCTGGAGGAGATATGATAGGAGAGATGAGGCTTGCCCGTTCTGAGGATTTGAAATCCATGGTTATTAATGGACTTATCCTGACCTTTGCGGTAGCCGGATATGTCATGATCAGGGCCTTTCTGGCTTTTCGTTAGGGATGAGAAACATGTTTAATATTATATCTGATAGAATTAATAGCCTGAGTGGTACAGTAGGTCTAGTTATTGAGGATCTGCAGGGAAAAAACCGGAAGGAATGGAATGCGACAGAGCTTTTTCCTGCTGCCAGCGTGATCAAGCTTCCAATACTTTGGGAGCTATTCAGCAGGGTGGAGAAAAAAGACTTCTCCCTACAGGATGAAGTGGAACTTCTGGAAGAAGATAAAGTAGAGGGTTTTGGGATTCTTAAAGAAATGCATGCCGGGCTTCGGCTTTCGTTGAAAGACATTGCTACACTTATGATTGTGTTGAGTGATAATGTGGCTACTAATATGCTCATTGATCTTCTTGGTATGGACAATATCAACGATACTATTGAGAGCCTTGGTCTAAAACAAACCTCGCTGCAGCGGAAAATGATGGATAGCGAAGCAAAAGACCGAGGAGCGGATAATTTCACTTCCCCTGAAGATGTGGCTCTTCTTTTGAGGCATTATCTAGAAAATGCGGAGCTTTCCTCTTTTTCAAGGGATGTTATGCTGGACATCCTATTGCGACAGCAGTGTAATAATAAACTGCCTTTTCGGATGCCTCCAGGGGCTCCTTTTGCCCATAAAACAGGGGATCTTCCCGGTACGGAACATGATGTCGGTATTCTGTTGTTCCCTGAGAAAACTCTGCTTGTGGTGGTAATGACAAAAGATCTTAGAGATAATCAAAAAGGGATCATTTTTCATAATGAAATAGGTGAATTGCTCTATACAACATTTGCCATGACACATATCAAGGAGTGATTCTACTGTGCATAACAGCAAAATTGTGGATGTTAGAACCAGGGTTTTTGAACTTCCTCTGAAAAAAACCTGGGAAATTGCGCTTTATGCGGCAAATACTCGTGCTCATGCAGTGGTGCGTTTGGAAACCGAGGATGGCATCGTAGGTTATGGGGAGGCCTCTCCTTCTCCTGCTTTCATGGGGGAGACAGGATACACCATAGAAACTGTTATTAATCGCTATATTAAAGAAGTCGTTGTGGGGGAGAATCTTTTTGATATCGCCAAAATACATCAAAAGATGGATGCTTCCATTGATGGCAATACCGCAGCTAAGGCGGCAGTGGACATTGCGGTATACGATGCTATGGGAAAAAGTCTCGGGCTTCCTGTCTATACGTTGTTAGGAGGTAAGGTGCGATCGAAGATGCCCCTCTCTTGGGTTGTCGGGCTTCAGGACTTCCAGCATTCTTTGGAAGAGGCCCGTCAGCGAGTGCAAGAGGGCTATGGGGTTATCAAAATTAAAGTAGGAAAGGATCTTGAAAAGGATGTGAATTTGATTCATGCTCTCCGAGAGGAGCTTGGAAGTGATGTTCGTCTCCGACTGGATGCAAATCAGGGTTTTACACCGAGAGAAGCCGTTACGCTTTTGGAGCGAGTTCGGGATTGTTTAGTGGAGTCCATCGAACAACCTGTTCGAAAATGGGATCTTCAGGGTCTTCGCTTCGTTCGGGATAATGCTCGAGGTGTTCCCGTAATGGCCGATGAAAGTGCCTCAAACATACACGATCTTTGCAATGTGGTGCGTCATGAAGCGGCCGATATTTTCAACGTCAAGGTTGGTAAGGTAGGAGGGCTCTATCGAGCATGTCAAATGGCAGGAATTATTGAAGCAGCAGGATTGAAAGGAACTGCGGGAAGTAATTTAGAGGTCTCTATCGGTGAAGCCGCTAGTGTCCATTTCGTTGCGAGCCAGCCTGTCCTTTCGTATCCGAACGACATGTTATTGGGGTCGGAACTGCATAGAACCAATTTAGTGGCGGAGCCTCTGCTTATCGAGAAGGGGCAGGTAGTCTGTCCAGAGAAACCAGGCCTTGGGATCGATGTTGATTCTGGTTTATTTAAAAAATAGCTGAGAAGTCCATTTCTTTAATTTATCAAAGAAAAAAGCCTTCAGGGCTCCTTTAAAAAAGGAAAAAACACAGCTCGTTGAAAAGTAGGACAGTCCCCTTGCTTTTATTCTAAAAGGAATCTTATTAGGACAGGTGCCTGCTCTCGAGTCAAAAGGTTGTGTTTTTAGAGGGGCTCTTTAGTAATGTTCTCTTTTGTATAGGCTAGACAGTGTCGTCACGATATATTTGCCCACAGGGCCAAACAATGAATCTGCACCGCTAGGGCACCCGTATCGTACGCTCTGTCGGCCAGCAGGTACTCGGCGTCTCTTCCTTCAATCAGGGTATGAGCCTGGCTGCAATCCGCTCGGGTACCTTCTGTAACAGGGATTCGGATCGGCATGCCACGCGCATCCACGGCCAGACGTATCCTTGTGTTAAGCCCCCTTCCCACGAACCCCTTCCGCCGGGAAGATGAGGTTCCAGCAGTTTCCATATCCGAAATGTCGTGTCTTCTATGCAAAGCGTCTATGGTACATTCCTCCCGAATCTCTATTTTCTGAGAAAGTTTACCACAATACAGATATCATGACGACACTGTCTAGAACAGTTCTGGCAGAAGCCCTAAAATCCTGTAGAAAACGTCCTCATAGCACATGTTATACTTATGATGAGGAGTTCGTTCTGTGCAAGAGTATCCATAATTTTTTGAGAGGTGTTGTCTATTATGGCCAAGTTCATACCAGAACCCTATCGTATCAAGATGGTGGAGCCCATTAAGGTGACGACTCGGGAACACAGAGAGGCTGCCATCCGGGAGGCATCCTATAACCTGTTCCGGCTGAAGGGTGAGGACGTCTACGTGGACGCTCTTACCGACTCGGGTACCAACGCTATGAGCGACGCTCAGTGGGCGGCTCTTATGAGGGGCGACGAGGCGTACGCTGGGGGCTCTAGCTACTTCAAGCTGGTTGAGGCCGCTCAGGATATTTTCGGGTATCGGTACATCCAGCCGGTCCACCAGGGGAGAGCAGCAGAGAAGGTGCTGTTTCCGGCATTCCTGGAGTCGGGCAAATACGCTATTGCTAACCTGTTCTTCGATACGACCCGAGCCCATGTAGAGTTGGCCGGGGCCCGGTGTCTGGAATGTTGTAACCCCGAGGCCGCTGACACCCAACTTCGAGCTCCCTTCAAGGGGAACATGGATGTGTCAAGGATGGAGGCCGTTATTCGGGATAAGGGGCCTGAAAACATTGGGATGGTGGTTATGACCATCACCAACAACTCAGCGGGAGGCCAGCCCGTTTCTCTGGAGAACATGCGTCAGGTGGCGGAGATTTGCAAACGGTACGGTATTCACCTGAACATCGACGCTGCCCGGTATGCCGAGAACGCGATGTTCGTCAAGCTTCGGGAGGATGCGTGTCGAGATATGTCGATCCAGGAGATTACTCGGGCCTTTTTTGACCTGGCCGATACTTTTACCATGTCGGCCAAGAAGGACACCATCGTCAATATGGGGGGGCTCATCGGCGTCAGGGACGATCAGGCACCTTATATCCTTAAGATCAAGGCCAACTGCATTTCCGGCGAGGGCTTCTACACCTACGGTGGTCTGAACGGCCGTGACCTTGAATCCATGGCTGTCGGTCTCTACGAGGGGTTGGACGAGAACTGGCTTCGCTATCGTATCGGTACCATGGAGTATATGGGCGAGATTCTTGACGAGCTGGGTATCCCTTATCAGGCACCCGCCGGGGGGCACGGCATTTTTCTGGATGCAGCCAAGTTCTATCCTCAGATTTCCTACGATCAGTTCCCCGGCCAGGTCTTGGCGGTGGAGCTCTATAAGGAATGCGGACTCAGGTCATGCGATATCGGTTCGTACATGATGGGCAACGATCCCGACACGGGGAAGCAGATCAAGTCCATCAACGAGTTTACCCGGCTGGCTATTCCCCGCAGGGTGTACACCCAGTCCCATTACGATATGGTCCTGGAGGCTATAGACCGAATCTGGAAACGTCGGGAGTCGGTAAAGCACGGTTATCGGATCACCTGGGAGCCTCCGATACTTCGTCATTTCCAGGCATCCCTGGCCCCGGTGGAGGGCTGATCGGCTCTCAGGCTGCTTTTCACTTTTCAGAGGAACGAAGAGGGGAGAAGACGAGAAAGGAGGGTGATCCTCTATGAGCGTTGAGAAAAGAGCTCGGGATACTTTCGCCACTCGTTGGGGTTTCACACTGGCCTGTATCGGTTCGGCGGTGGGTATGGGCAACATCTGGATGTTCCCCCAGCGGGTCTCCAAGTACGGTGGTGGGACCTTTCTGATTCCTTATTTCCTGTTCATGATCCTCATCGCGGCCTCAGGTGTGGTTGGCGAGATGGCTTTGGGACGGGGCACCAGATCAGGGTCCATGGGAGCTTTCCGATGTGCAGTGGAGTCTCGGGGTGGACGTGGTGCTCTGGGCGAGCTTCTGGGTGCTGTTCCCGTTCTTGGTTCTTTGGCCCTGGCCATTGGGTATTCGGTGGTCGTGGGCTGGATCCTGAAATACACTGATGGGATGGACGCCGTGTCCATCTACGTCTGTCTCCTAGGTGCCGCTATGGCTGGGATCATGTTTTTCTGGGGCTTCGGTGGTGCGTACGTGGCTGGAAAACTTCAAAAGGGTAGGAAGGCGCCGCTCCCCCGGTGGGGCATTCCGCTTGGGACCTACGTCTATTGTGTTCTGACTGTCGTGGTGTTGATCCTGGGCGTCGTTATTCCAGGAGGCATCGGCTGATCTCTGAAATCGTGTGTCGAAAGTCGTTGGGAGCTTATCCTGGCGACGTTTGGTGGTGATATACTGAATCCCGATGGCCTGAGGTCGTCGGGAATTTTTATATTCAGGAGGGCCTATGACTACAAAGAGTCACCAATCTGTGATATCGCGGCTGATGATGGCCTGCTTTTTGATGTTTGTGACTGCCAGGACAGCCTTGGCTGGACCTGTGGAGTTTTGGGCTCCCAGGCAGGTCCTGCTGGGTGAGCCCTTTTTGGTACAGGTGAAGGTATGGGGGGAGGCTGATCGGTGTACTCTGTCATGGAGGGGGCGGAACGTGCCCGTGGAGCTTCGGGATGCCGGGGATGGCCTCCTGGAGGGAGTCGCGCTGCTGGGAACCGATGCTGCCAGAAAACCGGCTGTCGGGGAACTCCTCAAGGTATGGGTGGCTTCTCAGGAGGTGCGGTTCGTTTCCCGGTGGACCATAGACGTCCTCCCCAAGGTTTATCCTTCTGAGCATCTGACCGTGACCTCGTCCATGGTTCATCCTCCCACCTCAGTGCATGAACGAATCGCCAAAGAACGGATCAGGCTCCGAGCTGCGTTGAACACAGTGACTGACAGGCGTTTATGGTCTTTACCCTTTCTTCGCCCCGTGTTGGGGACAATCTCAAGTCCTTACGGTTTCCGTCGGATCTACAACGGCATTCCCAGGCGTCGCCATAGTGGTACGGATTTTCGAGCTCCTGTGGGTACACCGGTCCGGTGTGCTGCTTCTGGACGGGTGATCCTGACGGGGAATTTCTACTATGTCGGGCGGGCGGTCTACGTGGATCATGGGCAATCGGTGATATCCATGTATTTTCACCTGTCGGAGATTGCTGTGAGGGAGGGGCAAATGGTCAATGCGGGGGATATTTTGGGAGTCTCTGGAAAATCCGGGAGGGTGACTGGACCACATCTCCATTTTGGTGTGGCCCTGGGAGGTCGATTAGTAGATCCCATGCCTTTGCTTATGGGGGACGAGGGGACCATGTTGGCAGAGACGACCATAGGACGCTCCAAATCTAAGCCTTAATTTTCGGGAGGGGGAAACGGACATCTCTGTGTTCTCGATTGCTCTACTGGGGGATTTTCTATGAGATGCTCCCGTTCATCAGGGTAAGTCATTTCAATTATGATGTAAATGTTAGCGATGCAGGATGTCCAAAAGGCGCAGAAGAAGGCCTTTTTGGAGGTCGATAGCGTCCTGAGGACACATCTCCTGGCAACAATAGCAACGTATACATGATTGGTAGTCGAAGACCAATTGCGCCCCCCGAATGGTTATAGCGTCAGCCGGACAGATGCGGACGCACTTGCCGCACAGAACGCAACGTTGTTGGTTCTGAACCGGTCGGGATGCCAGAATATCACGACCAAAGTTATCCAGCAATGAGGGGAGGAGGCGGAGGGAATCCTCGGGTGGCAGTATGACCGATTTGAACTGGAGAGGAAGCCGAGGATCGGATATCCGTCGAATGTTTTTCGGAAGGACTCCTGCCTTTTTTGCCGAACGATACAGAGGAAAGGACGGCAAGGGTACTCCCATCATGGGGGCAAGGGTCAGGTCCAGGGCTAAGGAATCGTCCGAAGCTGCGATCAGGTCGAAGCGTCGGGCCATGCCGTTGGATGGTCCTCGCCCCTCCATGCCCAGGACGCCATCCAATATGGTGAGGGCAGGAGGGCAGGCTGCCCATATTTCCACAAGAAGGCGAGCAAATTGATCCCGATCCAATCCCACCTTGTAGTGCCATTCAGCCTTTCTCTGAGCGACGACCGTCCCGAATAGGTTTTTGACGCCGAGGGTCAGGGTCATCTGGCAGTGGGTCTTCATCTTGGGCAGGTTGACGATTCTATCGGCCTCCAGGACCTGACGGGAGAGTTCGATCCGTCGAAAGGGGGTGCCTGGTCGGGGTGGTACGGGGCAGGAGTCAGTTAAAGGGATCACGGGAATGCCCAGCTCTTGACCAACCCTTGCCATGCCGGTTTTCGCTGCCACCGCTCGAAATCGATCGATTCCCGGGCTGTCGGCCACGACGGGCCGTCCTCTGCAGTCTAAAATCAACTCGGCTACGGCTTGTACCACCGATGGATGGGTGGTCACGGCTTCGTCAGGGGCATGGGCTCCCAGAAGGTTGGGCTTGATAAGCACGGAATCTCCCGGTTTGACGAAATGCGCCATTCCTCCCAGCTTGTCCACGATTGCGGCGATGGCCTCCTTGGCTGAGCGGTAGGATCGGCATTTTTTCAGGACAACCGTCGCCATAAAGATCTCTCCCTTCTGGTACAATGTGTTCCACGACAGCGTTCAACGAGGAGGAACGGTCATGAACCAAGACCAAAGAATTTTTCTGGCCCTTGGGGCTAACTTGGGTGATCGCCAGGGGAATATCCTTCAGGCCCTTCAGTATCTTCAGGCCAAGGTGGAGGTTGTGGCGGTATCGCCCCTGTATGAGACCGATCCAGTGGGGTATGCGGATCAGCCCCGCTTTCTTAACGGAGTGTGTGAGATCCGATCAGACCTCTCGCCGGGGGAAATTCTGACCTTGGCCAAGTGGGTAGAACAGTGTATGGGGCGGATGCCGTCCTTCTGCAATGCCCCTCGTCCCATAGATGTGGATTTGATCCTCTACGGCGATCAGGTGGTGCGCGACGATGACCTGGAGGTCCCCCATCCCAGGATGCACGAGCGGGGGTTTGTCTTGGCGCCTCTGGCGAAACTGGCTCCTGACGTGGTCCATCCCGTTTTAGGGCGGCGTGTGGCCGATCTTCTGTCGGACGTTGACCTGAGCGGAGTAGAGCTGGTCCGTCGAGGACTTCAGTTTCCCCTGGATCGGGATGTTCAAAAAAGCGCGCCCGATGTGCCCTTGTTCTTGGGCCGGGTTGGAGTTACCGGGTTGGAACGGATCATCCGTCTGGAGCATGGCGGTAAGGTCTCTCTGTTTTACGCCACCATGGATCTGTTTGCTGACCTGGAGGCGCGCCGGGCCGGGGTTCATATGTCTCGGTTCAGCGAGATCCTGGAGGACGTCGCTGACTCGGTGGTTGGTGAGGCCGCACCGGACATTGAGACTCTGGCTTCCCAGCTAGCTTCATTGGTTGCAGACCGTCAGGAGGCTCTGCGAGCGGAGGTTAGGATCAAAGCCCGATTCCCCCTGAAAAAACACACTCCTATTTCGGGTCGGGAATCTCAGGAGATCTACCGGTTCATAGGTATCGCTGCCTGTTTCGGGAGTACCTGCCGCACCGTCTCCGGAGTGGAGGTGGATGGCTTGACCGTCTGTCCCTGTGCTCAGGAGATGATCCGTTCTCATTCCAAGGAGCTTCTCATGTCCCAAGGCTACGATCAAGACGAGGCCGAGCGGATCGTTGCTATCCTGCCCCTGGCCTCCCATAATCAGCGGGGACGAGCCACTCTCATGATCGGTGGTGGAACCGTTTGGGCCGAAAGCCTGGTCCACCTGGCTGAGGCATCTATGAGCTCGGAGATATACGAGCTCCTCAAGAGGCCGGACGAGTTTTTCGTGGTCAACAAGGCTCACGCCAATCCGAGGTTCGTGGAGGACGTTGTTCGAGAGATTCTTCGGAACGTGATGGAGATCTCGCCTGAGCTCCCCGACGATGCCTTTGTCCTGGCTCGTCAGGAAAATTTTGAGAGCATCCATCGTCACAACGCTTTCGCTGAGCGGACGGCGCTTTTGGGCGACCTTCGTCGGGAAATGGCCGGTGGGGCTCCCGGTGAGCCTGTGTCCCTGGAAAGTTGGTTGTTCCGGTCCTGAGCCTATCGCCAGACGTTCGGTTGACGGAGGGCCGATACTGTGTCCAGCGTTCGACGGTTGGCTTTGACGTCGTGGACCCGAACGATATCGATCCCCTGCCAGGCACACAGAGCTGTGGTGGCAAGCGTCGCCTCCAGGCGTTCCTCCGGCGTGGGTTGGTCCAGCACGGTGCCGAAAGTCGATTTTCGAGAGTGCCCGATCAGGATAGGAAGCCCAAGAGTACGAAAGAACTCGCCGTGCCCCAGAAGGATCAGATTATGCTCTACGGTCTTTCCGAAGCCGATACCTGGATCCAGCACGATCTGGTCGCGGGGAATACCGGCTGCTACGGCCAAGTCGAGCCGTTCCTCAAAGAAGCGGCAGATATCACCGGGCAGGCATGCGTAGTGTGGAGAGGTCTGCATGGTTCGGGGCACTCCCTTGATGTGCATGAGGATCAGGGGGATGCCCAAGTCCGCTACAGTGCGGGGCAGGTCTGAGTCGAACCCGAGCCCCGATATGTCGTTGACTATATCCGCTCCTGCCTGGACGCAGGCTTGGGCCACCGATGCCTTGGTGGTGTCGACCGAGATAGGAATATCGGGAAAACGTTCCCGAATTGCCGTTATTGCCGGCACGAGACGCTCGCACTCTGTCTCGGCTGTGGCAGGGCTGGAGCCTGGCCTGGTGGACTCAGCTCCCAGGTCCAGAATGTCCGCCCCATCGTCCACCATGGTCTGAACTCGATCCAGACACTCTTGTACCGAAGCCGCCCTGCTGCCGGGGAAGAACGAGTCGTCCGTGAGGTTGACGATAGCCATAAGCAGCGTGGACTGTCCCAGTTCTAATTGGCGGTTTCGGGGCAGGTGTAAGGTGTGCCGTCGTTTTTTAGAGCGACGGAGGCTCCTCTCAATATCCTCCCGTACGTCATCGAGACCCCAATAAGGCATGACGGCAAGCTTTTCTGCCAGAGATCCCAATTGCTTTCGAGAACCGAATATCAGACAGTCGCACCGGTCCACGCCTCGATCGATGGCGTGACGGTGGACTGTTGCATCTCCCCCCCTGGACAGCATCTCCTGTTTAAGTACGTTGGCACCCCGGGTGTCCACATTGGCGATACGGAGTGCGGTGAGTTGTCGACGGTCGTCGATGTAAGGCAGAGCTCCGGGGTCGCAGCCTATCTCATTCAGGGTTTCCCTGAGCTCTTCCGTCGAACGAAAGCGATGAAACCAGGCGGTCACTTTGTCACGTCCTCTCTGTAGATGATCACCGAGCTTGTAGCAGTCTCCCAAAGGCGGATTGAGTACAGTTCGCAGTTCGGGCGTCGGACCTGGGTATCCAGGATTCTCCAAACCCAGAGGGCGATATTCTCGGCAGTGGGTTGGTCCAGAATATCGTTCAGGTAAGAGTGATCCAAGTGACTCAGGACCTGGTCAGTCACCAGGCGTTTGAGCTCGGTGAAGTCGAAGACGATGTCCTCGTGATCCGGCGTCCCTTGCAACGTGACTGCCAGGCGATACGTGTGGCCGTGGAGGGCTTCACACTTGCCCCTATAGCGTTCCAGACGATGGGCGGCATCGAAAGTGAACTCTTTTCGCAGAAACATGGGATCTCTCCTCTCAGGACTGACTAGCCTGCGCCTCTCTTCGATCTGTGTATTGTAACAAAAAAGACCGGGCCCGACGGCAAAGCCGACGAGTCCGGAGAAGCAGTTCTTTATTTCGGATGGTTATATAGCCTGTCGGTACAGGTCCCGGATCTCCGAGAGGACGCCTTTTCGTGGGTTGGTGGCACCGATAGCCTCTCTGGACGCTGCCAGAGCCAAGGTGTCCACATCCTCGTCTCTGACACCCAGATTCCGAAGCCCCGGAGGAATGTCAATTTCCCGGGCCAGGTCCCTCATGGCTTCTACCGTCTTCTCCGCTTTTTCCTCGGTGCGGCTTCCCGATGTGTCGATATTGTATCGGCGATACGTCGCTTCGTCGATAGCCGATCCCAGCACGGCAAGCTTGGGGGCTACCGCCGAGAGGTTAAACTGCTCTACCACGGGCAGCAATATAGCGTTTACCAGACCATGGGCCGATCCGTACATGGCACTCACCGGGTGGGAGAGGGCATGGACGTACCCCAGTCCAGCGTTGTTGAAGGCCACTCCGGCCATGAAAGCGGCGTGACACATGGCTTCTCGAGCCTGCATGTTCGAGCCATGTCGAACTGCCGTGGGCAACCAACGAAAGATGGTGTGGATGGCCTGAAGGGCCAGCCCATCGGAGAAAGAAGAAGCTTCTGTGGAGACGTAGGCCTCGACAGCGTGGGACAAAGCGTCCATCCCTGTGGTCGCCGTGAGCCTCGGTGGCATGGAGAGCATGAGCTCCGGGTCGTTGATGGAGATGTCGGGCATAAGGATCCAGTCCTGGATCGTGATCTTGCGGTGGTCGGCTTCCTTGGTGATTACCGCAAAACTGGTGGCCTCGCTCCCGGTGCCTGCTGTGGTGTTGATGGCCACGAAGGGCGGTCGTTTCCGGGCGCCGAACCATTTGATTCCCTCGATTTGCCCGACCGAGACGGCGGTCACCTTGGCGCAGTCTATGGCGCTTCCTCCGCCGATGGCGACGATGCAGTCACATTCCCGGCGGCAGTACAGCTCTGCGGCGTCGATCACCATGGTTTCGGTGGGATTGGGGCCTGCACCGGCAAAGAGCACGCCGTCAAGAGCGTGGTTCTTCAGAATGTTCAGGACCATTGCGCCCTGAAGTTCTCCGTAGTCGCTCAGGGATGCCACGATAAGGGCCTTGGTACCGCCCAGCCGGCCGATCCACGGCCCGACTTCCCGAAGGCTTCCCCGTTCCATGAGGTTCACCGACGGCATAAGATAGGAACCGAGCATGGTCATCACGTCCTTACAGTTGGAGTCAACTCCGTTGATCCAAAAGCACAAAGCCCCATGCATGTATGGTACCACATGGAGCTTCGTCGATCGACCACGTCGTTCCTCAAAGAGGCATATGTCGTCGAATCCGTTCCATGGTGGTCCCGATATGCCCCTTGTCCCGATGTAGTCGGTCGTTGTCCACCTCGGGAGCTTCTTGGGTCAAAAAACTAAGCTGGGGGATGTCTCCCAGTCTTCGGTCCATTTCACGAGCTTCGTCGTCGGTCAGAGCTGCTACGATACCGCCCATATGAAGGGCAAATCGCCCTTGGCTTCCCGGTTCTTTCAGTCTCGGAAAGAGCACGTTGTTTTTCAGGATAACGGTTTGTTCGCCCCAGTGCCAGATGGCGTCCACCAACGGTCCTGTTCCCTGGATCGTCACGGGCAGAAGCATGTGACTCACCAGGTAAGGCGCGGCAGGACAGACCGCCAGAGGGTCGTAGAATGAGACCGATCGTTCGAAATGGTAATGGGAGGCGAAGTACCTCAGGACATCTCGATGTTTCATTCTGGCGTTCTCAGGATCCTCCGGTCCGTCCATGAAGAAGTTTCGAAAGAGGTGTACCGGCGTGGGCTTCGGATTTTGAGCTGCGACGGATAGGATTTCGTCAAGTTCGAAAGATTCTTTGGGGTTCTCTAAAAAGAAGCGCATCAAAGCCCTTTCGGTATCCTCAGTCACGGGGCAGGGGCATGTAAGCATGCAATACAGAAGAGTCTGAAGTGCTTGTCGGTCGATAGTCGTAGCCATTGGGTGCCGTCCTTTCATCTTATTGATAGACCGGGATCACCGTTTTGAGGTCCAGGTCTTTTTGAGCGATGTGTACCTTTCGTATGTCGGTTTCGTAGAGTTGCCGAAGGGCTTGATTGTTCAGTACAGTCTCCGAATCACCGAAAGCGAAGTGTCTCTCGTCGAACATAAGCAGGCATCGATTGGCCACGTGAAGGGCGTGATGAGGCCCATGCGTGGTAAAGACCACGGTCAGGCCGTGATTTCGAACTTCCCGGATCACATCCAGGACAATTTTCTGATTTTTGAAATCCAGCGCCGAGGTCGGCTCGTCCAGGAGAAGACACGAACACCCCGACGCCAGGGCCCGGGCGATGAGGACCAGTTGCCGTTCGCCGCCGCTGAGTTTGGCGAAAGATCGATCCTGAAAATCCAGAAGGCCAAGGGTTCCCAGAGCTGTCTTGGCGGCCTCTCGATCCTGTCTGTTTGGTGATGCGAAAAAACCCATGTGACGGATTCGTCCCATGATCACCATCTCCAAGACCGAGTAGGAGAAAAAAGCTCCCCCGCCATTTTGGGGAACGTACCCCATATCGCCTTGAACTTGAATGGAGCCCTCTCTTAAGGGCAGGACTCCTAAAATAGCTCTAAGGAGCGATGTCTTGCCCCGGCCGTTGGGACCCAGGATCGCCAGGATGTCTCCGGGATGAACCTGGAAGGAGCATCCTCGGAATATCCATGGGCCGTTGCCGTAACGAAAACCAGCCGCGTCTACTCTGATCACCGGCCTCCCCCCTCTCGTACCCGTCCCCTGATGAGGAGGACGGCAAAGAAAGGAGCTCCGATCAGGGCCGTGATGACCCCCAGTGGAATTTCCATAGTTGTGGCGCATCGGGCCAGGTCGTCCATACCCACGAGGTAGGCTCCTCCGATCAGGGCCGAAGCCGGAAGAAGACGTCTGTGGTTCGCCCCTACTATGGCTCGGGCGACGTGAGGAATGACGAGTCCCACCCAGCCTACGATTCCTGCCAGTGCCACAGTTGCCGACGAGATTAGGGTGACGCAAGCCACGACGAACCATCGAGTTCGTCGGGGATTCATTCCCAAGCTCTCGGCCTCTTCCTCGCCTAAAGACAGGATGTTGATCCGAAAACGAACGGCATACAAGCCCGTTCCCGCGACGATCAGAGCTGGAATGGAGGTAGCGAGGCTTTTGTAGGTTACTGTAGCAAAGCTCCCCATGAGCCACATAACGATAGCCGGAAGCTTGTCGTAGGGGTCGGCCACGAACTTGAGCAGAGATGTCAGAGACGTAAAGAAAGCTCCTACTACGACTCCCGCCAGGATCAGAGGAAGCAGGGAGCCTCGCCCCATTCGGCCGCAGATGGACCAAACCAAGACTATCGCCACAATGCCGAAAGCGAAGGCTGAAGAGATGATGGAGAGCCCCCCCCAGGATGCCATGATAGCCAGAGCACCGCCGAAACCGGCACCGGTTGAGACCCCAATGATTTGGGGGCCAACCAGGGGGTTTTTGAACATCCCTTGTAATGCTGCCCCCGCCACAGAGAGCCCCGCCCCGGTGATCAGAGCCGCCACGATGCGAGGAAAGCGAATGAGCATCACGATGGCCTCTTCCTTAGGGGTCCAGAAGGGTTCTACTGGTACGATCAGGGAGGCCAGAATTCCCAATACCCGATCGGGTGGGACAAAGTATCGTCCCACCCCGATGGAGACCACGAAAGTTCCGATAGTCAGAGCTGTCAGCACGAGCCAGATCAGGATTGATGCTGACGATTTACCGTCCGTCATGAACCGGTAGAGCTGCTTTTGTTAAAGATAGCGTATCCGGCACTATCCCCGTTGATGTCCATGCGGAGGACCATATCAAGGTCATCGTCGCTGGGAATATGGTTGTATAAAAATTTGTGTTTCTCGGCAATTTCGCCCCGGAGATTCCAGTGAAAACGATCGGGATGGAAAACCATGGACAGCCATTTCCAGGCCAGGGGAGATTCCTGGTTCGGTGGATCCCATCGGTAGCCACCGAGCGGCATCTTGTAAACCCGACGGTTTTTCACGGCTGAGACTGAGGCCAGCTTGGGATTGGTGTACACGTCGTTGGGGACCACCCCTTTTTCAAAGCCGTTGATGAGGATGATCTCTGGGTCCCACAAAAGGATCTGCTCCTCGTTGACCTCGGCGAATTGAGCTGCATCGTGGGCTACGTTCTGCCCTCCCGCTAAGGATATGGAGAAGTCGTTGTAGGTATTGGCTCCAGCCACTTTCAACCCCGAGCCGTACCGGAGAAAATAAAGCACACGGGGTCGCTCCGTCTCGGGGATCTTTGCTGTGGCTTTGGTCAGGGCCTTTCGAGTGTCGTGATGCCACGCAAGAATGGCCTCTGATTTGTCTTTCTTGTCGAGGATCGTCCCGAACATGGATAGCCAGCCCTCAAGATATTCCTGAGTTCCATATTTGAACAGAGCGACCGTAAGCCCGGCGTTTCTGATGGGCTCAACGATTCTCTCGCCCTGAGTCCCCCACTGAAAGACGATGTCTGGATCGATGGCCAACAACGTCTCAGCGTTAGGCATGAAGCCCTCCCCTACCACGTCGTGACGAATCTTCAGAGCCTCGGGGAAATACGTACCCAGGAGGAAACCGTCCATAGCCGACTTGGACAATCGGTGCATTCCAGCCAGTCGGTGGGTACCGTCAATGGCGATGAACATACTGGCCGATGGAATGGGGATGGTAACGGCTTTGTTTACGGGCTTGGACAGTGTGACCGTGTTACCCGCTTGATCGGTGAAGCTCGTATCGGCTGCGATTGCCCCTGTTGTAAGGAGCAGGAGACATACGCTGAGCACTACAGCACTGATTCGGTGATTCATCGCAAAAAACCCTCCTTGTGTGTTAGTCCTCTCTAATTTTAGGCTTTTTAGGGAAAACTGTCAAATGATAACGATTTGAGAGTGTCAAGAGATAGCGAAGCGCTCTCTTTTTGATTTCGAAAGCGGAACAGAAAAACCGTCGTCCCTATCTTGTATATTTTGTTTTCCTGACATTGGCAAGATGAGGTTCCCCTGGTCCCGTGAGACGCGGAGGCAAAAATATTGAAAAGCTCTCCTCTCCATGATACAATCTCTGTCGTTATCTGAATAAATGGGCCTGTAGCTCAGAGGATAGAGCGACGGCCTCCTAAGCCGTAGGTCGAGGGTTCGAATCCCCCCAGGTCCGCCAATTCAGAATTTAATCTCTCTTCTGAGGTTGAGAGAAAGTAACAAAACTCCGTTCCTGACGGAGTTTTGTGTTATGTATTCCTCTATCCTCTAAATGAGGGGAAAGGTCAGGCTTTCTGGCGGATTCGCACACGGGCGAGACAGGACTCTGGCGGAACGACCTGAATCTGTGAGACTCGGATGTAGGTTTCTAGGGGTCTCTTTTAGCAGGGTCCTCCTGAGCCCTGGAACGAATCAACTTCCTGAGAAAATCCGTAGCTGCAGTGGCGGCTCTCCTGTAGTTGCTGCTCTCATCTCGCCCAATACCCCCTGTCGATAGCCGTCGCTTTTTTCATAATCCTGTATGCTCAAGAAATCAGATTTGAGGGCCATACACCGTTTTCTTGGAGGCATTGGGTGACCTTCTCCGGCCAGGCTCGGTTGCTCATAGGCGATGCTGGGCTGGGGTGAAGGATTCGCACCACCTTCGGTCCGGTGGGACCGAAGGCCTTTATAGCTCGTTTTTCAGCGAAGGTCCCTATGGCTACTATCCAAGCAGGGTTTAGTGCCTTCGTGACAGTCCGAAGGTGCGCGTCACAGGCGTCGAAGAGCTCCCGTCGTTTCGATGCTGGGAGCTTATCAGGTGTCAGGTTTCTGGCTCCGGTGACACCGTTTTTTCGGATTGACTCTACGAGAAATAAGAGTGGGCAGTAGTTCACCACAAAATGATCTTTAAAGAATTCCTCCGGTGTGGAAAAGCGTTCTTTGAACAGTCCCCATAGCCTCCGTCCGCTCACCTCTGATCGATGGCAGTCCAACCCCTGAATAGGGTAGCTCGGATGCTCGTCATCGGGGTGCCCTACCGGCTCCTCTATGTCGAGCCAGTCTCGAACGGTCGTAATCTCGCCAAAGGGCACTCCTGTCTGAGCCATGCCCCAGGGACCGGGATTCATGCCTAAAAACAGGACGCGCTTGGGGCCATGACCGTAGCGCTGTACGTAGGCCTCAAAGCCCTTCCACGCATAATCCAGGGGATCGTAGACTCCTATAACCGGATGAGCAAAAGTCATGGCCTCAACGATCTCACGGAGTTTTTGAGCGCTCTCAAGTTGGTGTCGAATAGTACTTTGGGCTTGCATAATCTCAAAAGTCCTCCTCGTTAAAATATTATGTCAGATGTCGCGGCTATCGAGGGTGTCTTGTAGCGCTATGTATAGGCTTCTCTATGGTATTTTTTCAGGACTTTTTCTGCAAGGATCGAATTGCTTGGAAGGCAAACCTTCCAAGCGGAGAATCCCTTTTAAACTTCTCCTGAATCATATCTCATGAACGTGCTTGACGCTCCCTTCCCTTGGGTGGTATGATTTTTTTCGGTTTTTATAGTCTTATAGAAAGGCCGTGAGGAGCCCGTGCAGGCGATATTGAACACTCACAATGCTATGCTCTTCTGGTGGTGGACTTAGGTCCACCGCTCTTTTCGGCTGTCTGGGCCGCGGTGGACGAGGACCCGTCCGCTGCGGCCCTTTTTGTACGAACGCAGGGCCGCTCCCCTTGGGGAGGGCCCTGCGTCGTTTTTTACCGTAGAAAAAGAGAGGAGATGTCATCATGTTGAAGGCTACCGTGACCGGGGGACGAGAGGGATATTTCGGGGCGTATGGCGGGAGGTTCGTCTCACCGATGTTGGAGGGGGCTTTGGACGATCTGTCTCGGGGTTTTTCAGCTGCCGCTGCCGATCAGGAGTTTGAACGAGAGTATGTCCGGCTTCTTCGGGAGTTCGTAGGTCGTCCGTCGGCCCTGACCGAGTGTGTCAACTTGAGTCGAAAGCTAGGAGGTGGGCGGCTGTTTGTCAAGCGGGAGGATCTGAACCATACCGGGGCCCACAAGATCAACAACGCGGTGGGGCAGGCGCTGCTGGCGCAACGAATGGGGAAATCCAGGCTCATCGCCGAGACGGGGGCCGGGATGCATGGGGTTGCTTCGGCTACAGTGGCAGCTCTCATGGGCATGGACTGTGTGGTGTACATGGGAGCTCTGGATGTGGAGCGTCAGGCACCCAACGTGCACCGCATGAAACTTTTGGGTACCTCGGTTGTCCCCGTTACCCGGGGGCAGGGAGTACTCAAAGATGCTGTCGATGTCGCCCTGGATGCTTACGTAGCGGATCCCCAGGCTTTCTACCTTCTGGGTTCTGCAGTGGGGCCGCATCCGTATCCCTCCATGGTACGCTATTTTCAGCAGATCATAGGGACGGAAGCCAGAGAGCAGATGCTGGAGCGTGAGGGCAGGCTTCCCGACGAGATCGTAGCCTGCGTGGGTGGGGGGAGCAACGCCATCGGGCTCTTCTCGGGATTCCTGGACGATGGGTCGGTCAGCATCACCGGTGTGGAGCCTGCCGGGCGAGGTCTTAAGAGCGGTGCGCACGCCGCTACGCTCTCGGTTGGGGTTCCCGGAGTCTTACACGGTTTCAGAAGCTACGTGCTGACGGATTCTGACGGACAGGTCGCCCCCGTATACTCCATCTCTGCTGGGCTGGATTATCCCGGAGTGGGGCCAGAGCACGCTTTTCTCAAGGACAGCGGTCGGGTCTCCTACGTGTCCGTCACCGATAAAGAGGCTTTGGAGGCCTTTCACCTCCTGTGCCGAACCGAAGGCATTATACCTGCCCTGGAGAGTGCTCACGCACTAGCGTACGCCATGAAGCGCTTGCCTGAGATGGATCGGGACGAGATCCTTCTGGCCAATCTCTCAGGACGAGGTGATAAGGATATGGAGCAGATCATGGCTCTCGAGAGCGCTGACATCGATCAGTGAAGTCGTCGATGAGCTGTCGGGAGATACTGGGGCTTTGAGGGATTTGGGGGAGCTCTTCCGGGGCGAACCAACTGGCGTGAGTGATCTCCAGTCCGTCCGCAGTGATCTCCCCTGAGAGCCATCGAGCATGAAAGCCGACCATAAGTGATCGGGGAAAGGGCCAGGATTGACTGCCGAAATATCGAAGGTCGGATATCTCGATGCCGGTTTCCTCTCTGACTTCTCGATGAACAGCGTCCTCCAGGCTCTCACCCAACTCGACGAAACCTGCCAGGATGCTGTATCGTCCCGACGGCCAGGCAGCGTTATGGGCCAGGAGGATCGTTCCCTCTCGTTCAACTGCGACGATGATCGCCGGAGATATGATCGGATATGAACGGTGTCCGCATCTTTCACAGACCATGGCACCGTCGTCACTCAGACGTGTGGCTGTGCCGCATCGGCCACAGTGAATGCTGTTTTTGCTCCAGTCCATCTGGGCGTAGAGTCTGTTGGCGGTGGCAAAAGCTTCTGGGCCTGCTCGATTCCACAGGAGTCGTCGAGGAACAGGCTCCCATCCCGGGAGTTCTGTTTGCGCTGAGACCTCAATCCATTGCCCTACCCCTGGAACGGTACCTTGGGATATGAGTTCGATATTGTCGGGGAGTTCTCCCTGCCCAATAAGAACCGCTTCTCCTTGAAAGACAAACAATTGATCCACGGTTATCACTCCCGAATGTAGTCTATCAAGCTTTGAGAACTCTATGGTACTACTAAAATCTTCTTTTGTGTTATTATTGTTTGGAGGACATCACATTTGGGAGGAGTGGCAATTGTGAGAAGACGATATATCGCAGCCTTGTTAGTTTTGTTTTGTCTTTGGGGAGGAGCAGCGTGGGCTCGGTCGATGACCGATGCTCTTGGGCGGCTTGTGACGGTTCCTGACCGAGTGGATCGTATTATCTGCTCGGGGGCAGGGTGCCTCCGGCTTGCCACGTACCTGAAGGTCTCCCATATGGTGGTGGCCGTGGACAGCATAGAGAAACGAGTGAACAAGATGGACGCCCGGCCCTATGCCCTGGCCCAGCCCAGGTATCGGAATCTGCCTCTCTTCGGAGAATTTCGGGGTAACGATAACCCCGAGCTTATTCTCTCTCTGAACCCGGCACCTCAGGTGATATTCAAAACAGGATGCACTGGCGATGAGGCCGAATCCCTCCAGACAAAGACGGGTATACCGGTGGTCGCTCTGAAGTACGGTAACCTGGTGAGCCGTCGGGAGGATCTCTACCGATCTTTGACCCTCATGGGCGAGGTGACAGATGTTTCCTCCCGGGCCCGGGAGGTGGTGGACTTTTTCAGGGAATCTATTCAGGATCTTCGCAAGAGGAGCGCTGAGGTCGATGAAGCACCGTCGACCTACGTGGGGGGCATCGGTTTTAGGGGGCCCCATGGGCTTTTGTCCACCGAACCGACGTATCCACCTTTCCTCTTTACCGGGGCAGAGAACGTGGCGGCTCAGGGATCTGGAGCTAAAGCCAGGCACGCTATGGTGGATCGGGAGGCTCTTCTTCGATGGGATCCTCAGGTGATCTTCGTGGATCTGTCCACGTTAACGGCCTCCGGCGGAGGAGCCCTGGTTGAGCTTCGAGACGATCCCCTGTGGGCTGAACTGTCGGCGGTGAAAAACCGGAGGCTTTACGGGGTGCTCCCTTATAACTGGTACAGCCAGAATTTTGGTAACATCCTTGCCGATGCCTATTTCGTGGGTTCAGTCCTCTTCCCAGAGCGGTTCGCCGACGTAGATGTATCGGCCAAGGCCGACGATATCTATCGGTTTTTGGTGGGTGAGCCGGTTTTCAAAAGGTTGGAGGAGAGGTTTGACGGCAGGGTTTTTCAGAGACTCGAACTGGGACGCTGAGGAAACCGGGTGCATCTTACCAGAAGCCAGGTTTCCTCAGCCTACCGTCAATATCTCGGGAGGAAACGATTTTTCTTTCTGGCTCTGTGTCTGTGCGCCGGGGGAGCCCTCTGTCTCTCCCTGTCGATAGGTGCCTCGGGACTCCCATTGATCCGGGTCGTTCGAGGACTGGTGGGGTTGGGCGATGTTCGGGATCGGCTTATCCTCTGGAACATCCGCATGCCTCAGGCCATGGCAGCGGTCGTGGCAGGAGCCGCTCTTTCCCTCTCGGGAGTGGCCATGCAGGCTATTCTCCGGAACCCTCTGGGATCCCCCTTCACCCTGGGGTTCTCCCACGCTGGAGCCTTCGGGGCTGCTCTGACGGTGATGGTGCTGGACGGGCTTTCCGAGCGCCTTCCCTACGCCGTGATGTCCGTGGGCCCCGGAATCGTCGCTGTGGGAGCTTTCATCCTGTGTATGCTGGCCACGGGAGTCATCCTGGCTGTTTCGGCCTATCGGGGAGCGTCTCCAGAGACTATGGTCCTCTGCGGGGTTGCCATTGGATCTCTCTGTACGGCCGGGACCATGATTTTGCAGTACTTCGCCGACGATATCCAGCTTGCTGCCATGGTCTTCTGGAGTTTCGGTGACTTGGGACGGGCCGACTGGGCGGACTTGGGGCTTATGGTGGCGGTCCTTCTTCCTGCTGGACTCTACTTCTTCCTGCGTCGATGGGACTTCAACGCCGTGGAGGCGGGAGATGAGCTGGCACGCGGTTTGGGTGTTCACGTATCTCGACTTCGTCTTGTCGGACTGATGGTCTCGGCTTTGATGGTATCGGTGACCGTGGCCTGCCTGGGTGTCATTGGATTCGTGGGGCTTGTCTGTCCTCATGGAGTCCGGCGGATAATCGGAGATGACCATCGGTATCTTCTGCCTACCAGTGCAGTTGCAGGCGCTCTCCTGCTCCTTCTGGCAGACACGGCAGCCCGGCAGATAGTGGCTCCTCACGTGCTGCCAGTTTCGGTCCTTACCTCATTTTTGGGAGCTCCTACGTTTCTGTGGCTCCTTGTGAGGAAACGACGATGACCTTCTCTGTTCGGGGGCTGGGTTTCCGATGGGGGAAGAAATGGGTGTTTCGCGAAGTCTCCTTTTCGGTCGACCCTGGGGAAATCCTGGCGGTTATGGGGCCGAACGGAGTGGGTAAGACCACTTTGCTTCGATGCCTCAACGGCATCCTTGTCCCTCACGAGGGGGCCGTTTGGGTAGATGGAGGGCGTGTGGGGGCCATGTCTCGAGACCAGGTGGCTCGGAGTATGGGCTATGTTCCTCAGTACACAGTCCCCCAAAGGATGACAGTTTTCGACGCGGTTCTTCTGGGGCGTCGCCCTCATATGAGGTTCACCGTCACCGATCGGGACCTGGTTATGGTGGAGAGCGTTCTTGATCTCCTCGATCTCGGAGGGCTCCGTCTTCGGACTCTGGATCGAATGAGCGGCGGCGAGCGTCAGAAAGTCGCTGTGGCACGGGCCTTGGTTCAGGATCCGTCTGTGCTCCTTCTGGATGAGCCCACGGCCAGTCTGGATATGAAAAACAGGGTTGAGCTCATGGAGGTGTTACGGCGGACAGTTCAGGAGCATGGCCTGGCGGCGGTGACCACAATCCACGATGTGAACGGGGCCCTTCGGTATGCTGATCGATGTCTGTTCCTTCGGGACGGGAGTGTGGAAGCATGGTGCCGTCCGGCTGAGGTGACCGAGACGGTGATTCAGCGGGTGTATGGCTTAGCCGTCGAGCTGGTGAACCATCGAGGTATTCCGCTGGTGGTACCGAAAGGAGAGCCATGATGGATTACTACGAACTGGATCCCATAGGAATTATCCGGTCTCCCTACAAAAGGACGGAGGACATCCCCAGACAAGGGCACCATCGTCCCGAAATGGTGGCCACAGCAGTACTGGAACCTAAGTGGGCTCGGGCCATGATGGGTTTGGAGCGTCACGAGAGACTACTCTTTCTCTTTTTATTCCATCGATCCGAGGAAATCCATGTAACGGAGAACCGCCCCTGGTTTGACGGAGAGCGGGGGGTTTTTGCCACCAGGAGCCCCCATCGGCCAAATCATATAGGCGTGACAGAGGTGGAGGTGGTCTCAATTCAAGGTATGGACATTACCTTTCGAGGTCCTGACATGTTGGACGGGACCCCACTGGTCGATATCAAACCACTGGTTCGGAGAGATCGGCCCGTCGAATGCCTTAACTGAAGGTTATCCATCCCTCGGAGTCTTGGGAAAGCTCCTGTTTTTTTCGGAGGCGCATCTGCGGCATAGCTACAGTGGTGATGCCCGAGGGCCCTGGGGCATAGGTCGTCGAAGCATCATCTCCGATGATCGTTCCGCTGGGAATCTCGTTGTGGGAGTCAATTATGGCACGGCGCAGCCGACAGTTCCGTCCGATGACCACTCCTTGACCGATGACGCACTCGTCTACCTGAGCGCCCGGGAGGATGATGCAGTTTCGGGAGAGGACCGACCGATTGACTCTGGCTCCCAGGATTCGGCTTCCCTCAGCGATCAGTGTGTTGGAGATTTCATAGTCGGAGCTCTCCGAAGGATGGGTGAAAGCAGGAGGATCAGCGAAGGATACGGTTCGAATTGGCCAGTTGGGGTTGTAGAGGGTCATCTCCGAATCTACCTCTAAAAGGTCCATGTGGGCTTGCCAGTAGGATTGGATTGTTCCTACGTCACGCCAGTATGGTTTGTCCTCTCGCCAGTGATGGCCAGGCGGGGGGGGAAGGACATTCGTGGAAAAGTCATAGGCGAAAACCCTAGAGCGGTTCACGAGCCTTGGTATGATGTCCCGGCCGAAGTCGTGGCTCGTCTGCTGTATGGAGGCGTCCTCCAGAAGGGCTCCTTCAAGGATTTCCCGTTCGAAGACGTAGTTCCCCATGGACACGTAGCTGAATCCAGGTCGTCCTGGGATCTCCGGCGGTTCTGCTGGT
>PDWJ01001812.1_pt1 | contig 31491 bp, 25 predicted proteins | sample 1430881 | NCBI WGS metagenome assembly PDWJ01 (sample SAMN01162460, study PRJNA174530) | Oral metagenome, whole genome shotgun sequencing project. | biome: Marine environment; feature: Marine mammal; material: Swab sample of the gingival sulcus; isolation source: swab sample of gingival sulcus...
GGGAAACAGCGGTTGCTGTCGCGAATCTCGGCGGGCCATCTCAAAGGTGGATCATAATCGGGCGATCGTGTCAAGGTCGCCTGTGAATCAAGCTCCTAGGAGCACCCCCAAACGTTCCTCCGGTCGCCGGACACCGCGCTGCGGCCGCTTTCGAGGCCTCAGAGAGCTCGCCAGACCACCCGTATGGCTCATGTCTTCGGCGACGAAACCGGCGCGGCAGCTCAGCGATCGGCTCGGTCCCGAACGTGTAAGGGTGCTCTCGAGAGCGTCGTTGAGGGAGCAGGTCTCGCATGTCACCGTATGACCGACAGGGCGCCAAAGCCGGCGCCCCAACGTTGGAGACGGAGGCGCGACATGATTCTCGGTTTGCTGATCAAGTTCCTCATGATGTCGCTCGCGATCCTCATCATCGCGAAGGTGCTGCCGGGGATGCGGCTCAAGGGCATCAAGACCGCCTTCGTGGTGGCGCTGGTCTACTCGCTGCTGAACATCATCTTTTTCAAGCTGCTGATCTTCATCACCTTCCCCTTGGTCGCGCTCAAGTATCTGACGCTCGGGATCTTTGGCATCGTGATCAACGCGGTGCTCTTGGTGATCACAGACAAGATCCTCGAGGACTTCGAGATGAGCGGCTTCGGCACCGCGCTGATCGCGGCGCTTGGCATCACCGTGCTCAACCTCGTGCTCTCCTTCGCTCTCCACGCCGCGCGCTTCGCGTAGCGAAGCGTGGCCGGGCAAGGTTCGCGCGAGGTGGCGCTTTGCGCTCCCGCTTGGGCAGCGGCAGCGCTTTCAGCCCGTCGAGCCGCAGCGTCAGCGTTCCCGCATTCCCCCCCAGCGGCCAGCCGATCTCGCGCCGTTCTGCTCTTACGGCGCACCTTCGACATCGCCACCAAGCTGTCTGCGCTCTAGCTTGACCTGCGTCGGAGACATGGCGGTTCCTCTCAGCTCGCCTGTCGGTGCAGCGAAGCTCAGTCGACCAGTTGTGGCGCTAGGGATGTTGATGGATTTCAACGCGTTGCGTCACAATGCATTCCAACGACGACACCCGACTTTCTCATTGCATTCGCCAGGTCAGAGCGCCATGCTGGTCATGATCAGGGTGAAAAAGGGCGGCGTTGTCGGGCGACAAGTCTCCGGCATCCTTCGCGACATGTAGGACGGTTCGCGTCTCGGCACCATAACGTGTCGGGAAACGATGTATGGCGGCTCCTCGCTGCGGTGAGGAGTTGGGAGGTGTGAGATGGCTCAATTGGAACAGCAAGAACAAGGGCGTCGGCGACGCCCCAGTGGCCCCCATAGCGGAGCGCTGATTAACCTCAGCGAGCGTCAGCTCGAGCGCCATGAGCGGATCCTCGCCTGGCGACGCAGCGAAGCCGAACGCAGATGTGTCCCGCATCATCACGTGCTCTCCAACGGAGAGGCGATCGCTCTGGCCCAGCGGTATCCGGACTCCCTCGAGGGGCTGCTCAGGTTCGGCTTGAGCGAGCAGCGCCTGATCCGCTACGGGCGCACGCTGCTGCGGCTTTTGCGTGACAGCGCAGCCGCCTGATACCCTCTCCCCTTCCAGATCCCACCCCTTCGACCTCGTTTCGGCTGGCCTGGCTCGATTGACCGTCGCCGAGGCGCGTGCTAGAGCCTAAGCGAAATGTGCGGAATATTCGGTATCTACGGTTACTCCGAGGCATCCCGAATCGCCTACCTGGGCTTGCATGCCCTTCAGCATCGAGGGCAAGAGAGCGCGGGTATCACGGCGAGCGACACCGCGCGACTGCGCACCTGGCGTGGCATGGGCCTGGTCGTCGACGTCTTCAACGAGGAGACCCTCGACCGGCTCTCGGGGCGCCACGCGATTGGGCATGTTCGCTACTCCACCGCCGGCGAGTCGGATCCTGCCAACGCTGCCCCCATCGCGGTGCGTCATGGCCGGGGTCAGCTCGCGGTTGCCCATAACGGCAACCTGGCCAACGCCCAAAAGCTTCGTCGTGAGCTCGAGGACGATGGATCGATCTTCACGTCCAACGTCGACAGCGAGGTCGTCGTCCACCTCTACGCGCGGCGCAAAGAGCATCGCGTGATCGATCGCTTCAAGAAGGTGCTCGAGCAGCTCACCGGCGCCTACTCGCTGGTGATGTTGACCGAGAAGAAGCTCGTCGCCGCGCGCGATCCCCACGGCTTTCGCCCGCTGGAGCTCGGTCGTCTGCGTCGCAAGGATGGCACGGAGGCCTGGGTCTTCGCCTCGGAGACGAGCGCCTTCGATCTGATCGGCGCCACCTTCGAGCGCCACGTGCAGCCGGGGGAGATCCTCGTGGTCGATCGCGAGGGCCTCGAGACCTACCCGATGAACCCCGCGGAGCGCCCCGACCGCCGCTTCTGCGTGTTCGAAGACATCTACTTCGCCCGCCCCGACTCGCTGCTCGGTGAGCGCAGCGTCTATGAGAACCGTGAGCGCCTCGGGGCTCGCTTGGCCGCGGAGCATCCCGTCGAGGCCGAGATCGTGATCCCCGTGCCGGACTCCGGGAACACGGCGGCGTTGGGGTACTCGCGCGCCTCCGAGATCCCCTTCGGCATCGGCCTGGTGCGCAGTCACTATGTCGGCCGCACCTTCATCGAGCCGCAACAGACGATTCGCCACTTCGGGGTCAAGCTCAAGCTCGCGCCTGTGCGCTATCTGATCGAGAACAAGCGGGTCGTGGTGGTTGACGACTCGCTCGTGCGGGGGACCACGTCGCGCAAGATCGTCGAGATGCTGCGCGCGGCGGGCGCGGCAGAGGTGCACCTGCGGATCAGCGCGCCGCCCACACGGCACCCATGCTTCTACGGGATCGACATGCCGAGCTACGAGGAGCTGATCGCGAACAACAAGAGCCTGGAGGAGATCGCCGCCCACGTCGACGCCGACACCATCGGCTACCTCAGCGTGGAGGGGATGCTCCAGGCGCTCGAAGATCCCGAGGGCGGCGCGTTCTGTCACGCTTGCTTCTCGGGCAACTACCCGGTGCCCTACGAGGCGCCGCAGACGGTGAAGCCGCTGCCGCTCTTGCAGCCACCAACACGCCCATAGCGCGCTACCTGTGGCAGAGTGCTGTTAGGACGCAAGCAGGGCAGGAGTACGACTATGATCGTCGAGACCCAAGACAAGCTCTCCGACCTCCGTCAGCGCCTCGAGGCGCTCAGAGGTCATCTTTGACTTGGCGGCCAACGAGGCGCGGCTAGCCGAGCTCTCGCAGCAGGCGGCGGCCCCCGAGCTCTGGAACGACAATGAGAAGGCTCAGGCTGTGCTCAAAGAGCAGGCGCGCTGCAAGGGTGTGCTGAACGACTTCACCACGGCCAGCGCGCTGCTCGACGACGCCGAGGCGATGCTCGAGCTCGCCGTCGAGGCCGAAGACGAAGCCAGCGCCAGCGAGGCCGCGGCTATCGCCGCCGAGGCTGGCCGCGCCATCGAGCGCATGGAGTTCGCCCGGATGCTCTCCGGGCCCAACGATCGCGACGGCGCGTTGCTGTCGATCAACGCCGGCGCAGGCGGTACCGACGCCCAGGATTGGGCCGAGATGCTCGGCCGCATGTATCTCCGCTGGGCCGAGCGCCGCGGCTTCAAGGTCGAGCTCCTCGACCGCCTCGCGGGTGAAGAGGCGGGCATCAAGTCGATGACCATCGGCGTCGACGGTGAGTACGCCTACGGTTACCTGCGCGCCGAGGCGGGGGTGCATCGGCTGGTGCGCATCTCGCCTTTCGACGCCAACGCTCGCCGGCAGACCGCGTTCGCCGCGGTCCACGTCTCGCCGGACATCGACGACGACGTCGAGGTCGACATCGACGACGACGATCTGAAGATCGACTACTACCGGGCTGGCGGGGCCGGCGGGCAGCACGTCAACAAGACCGAGTCCGCGGTGCGGATCACCCACCTGCCGAGCAACATCGTCGTCACCTGTCAGAACGAGCGCTCCCAGCATAAGAACAAGAGCCAGGCGATGCGTGTCCTCCGGGCGCGCCTCTACGAGCTGGAGCTGAAGAAGCGCGAAGAGGAAATGTCCGAGATCACGGGGGATAAAAAGAGCATCGAGTGGGGTAGTCAGATCCGATCCTACGTGTTAGCCCCCTACCGGCAGGTCAGCGATCACCGCACGGAGCTGAAGGTCGGCAACGTCGACGCCGTGCTCGACGGTGACCTCGACCCGTTCATCCAGTCCTACCTGCTGGCCTCGAATGACTAGGCTTCGAACCCAGCCTGCCTGGAAACCACATCGAGTGATCCCGTGAGCAAAGAGCAGCACAAGCAAGAGCAGCCTCCTCCCGATGAAAACAAGCTGATCGAGCAGCGTAAGCAGAAGGTCGCCGCCCTCCGCGAGGCGGGGGAAAACCCCTACCGCAACGATTTCCTGCCCACGCACTCGAGCGCCGACGTACGTCAAGCGGTCGAGCGCATCTCACCCCCAGCCGAGCCCTCGATGGACGCGCTCATAGACGATCGCTTCCGCATCGCCGGGCGGATCGTCGAGTTTCGCAGCTTCGGCAAGGCGACCTTCGCCAAGCTCCTCGATCGCGGCGGTCGGCAGCAGGTCTACGTGCGCCGCGACGTGGTCGGCGAAGACGTCTACAAGGTCTTCAAGAAGGCCGAGCCCTGGGACTTCATCTGCGTCGAGGGTTACCCCTTCTATACGAAGACCGGTGAGCTCACCGTGATGGCCGAGAAGGTGGCGCTCTTGACCAAGGCCGTGCGGCCGCCGCCGGCGAAGTGGGAGGGCCTGAAAGACCAGGAGACGCGCTACCGCCAGCGTTACGTCGACCTGGTGGCCAACCCAAACGTCGCAGAGGTCTTTCGCAAGCGCACGCGGCTGATCCGCTACATCCGCGCGTTTCTCGACGAACGCGAGTTTTTGGAGGTCGAGACGCCGATCCTCCACGCGACCCTCGGCGGCGCCGCGGCCAAGCCCTTCGCTACGCACCACAACGCGCTGAACATGCCGCTGTATATGCGCATCGCGCCGGAGCTCTACCTCAAGCGGTTGGTGGTCGGCGGCTTCGATCGGGTCTACGAGATTGGCCGTAACTTCAGAAACGAGGGGTTGTCGCGCAACCACAACCCCGAGTTCACGATGCTCGAGTTCTATATGGGCTACGCGACCTACGAGACGCTGATCGAGCTCACAGAGGAGATGCTCACCGGGGCCGCCGAGCTGATCGCCGGCACCACGGCGCTTACCTTCCAGGGCCAGACGATCGATGTCTCGCGCCCCTGGCCGCGGATCAGCGTCAAGGCGCTGGTGTTGAAGGCCGGCCAGAAGCTGGCGCCGGCCCTCGACGAGGCGACCCTTGACGACCCTGAGGCGTTCACGGCCTGGATCGACGCGAGCGGGCTGTCCAAGCGGGACGACGAGCTTGGCGAGGCGCTGCGCCGCGCCACGAGCTATGGCAAGCGTCTCGGCGTGATCTTCGACCAGCTCGGCGAAGAGGAGATCCCCCATGACCGGCCAGTCTTCGTCATCGACTACCCGGCGGCGATCTCGCCGCTGGCGCGCAGGAAAGACGCCAATCCCGAGTACGTCGATCGCTTCGAGCTCTTCTTTGCCGGCCGCGAGGTGGCCAACGCGTTCTCCGAGCTGAACGATCCGGAGGATCAGCGCGGACGCTTCCAGAGGCAGGTCGAGGATCGCAAGGCTGGCGACGACGAGGCGATGGAGTACGACGAGGACTACTGTCGCGCGCTGGAGTACGGGATGCCTCCGACGGCGGGGGAGGGCATCGGCATCGATCGCCTCTTGATGATGCTCACCGACCAGCCCTCCATTCGCGACGTTTTGCTTTTCCCGCATATGCGAGCCGAGGGGCGATAGAACGATGGGCACGCAGCCCACCCAGCCGGAGCTGCTCGCTAGCGCGGCGCAGACCAACACCCGCAAGGTGCCCCTGGCGTTGACCACCATCGGCGTCGGCGTCTGCAGCTCGGCCTATCTGGCCCATCAACAGGGCCCCGCCTCGTTTCGCGGGGTGGCGACGATGATCGGCCTGCTCGGCGCGGCGATCCTCCTCGCCGGGCTGGTGAGCCTCTTTTTCACCTTGGCCACCTCGCGCAGCTTTGAGTGGTTTCTCGCCTGGCGCTACCTGCGCCGGCAGAAACGTTCTTGGACGACCTTTATCGTCGGCGTGGTCTTCCTGTTCGTCGCTGGCGGGTTGCTGTTGGCGTCGCACCTCGTCGCTCCCGATCCGATCGGTGGGATCCAGCTCGGGCCGACGCCCTTGACACGAGGGCTACAGTTCGCGGCGCTCGGCGTCTTTCGACTCGCGATCTACGTGCTGGTCTTCGGCACGCTGCTTTTGGTCTTCTCGGTCTTCACCTGCATCTCGATCTTCGGCGTGTATCTCGGTATCTCGGCGCTAGTCGTCGTGCTCAGCGTGATGGGGGGCTTCGAGCACGATCTGCGCTCGAAGATCCTTGGCACGCGGGCGCATATCGTGGTGCGCAAGAAGACGACGATGTTCACCGAGTACCGCCAGGTGCTGCCAAGGGTCGCGGCGATGGATGGTGTGGCGGCGGTGGCGCCCTTCATCGAGTCGGAGGTGATGGTCACCAGCCAGACCAACCTCTCCGGCGTGCTGGTGCGCGGGATCGATCCTCGCCGGATCACCAAGGTGACAGACCTCCCGAGCTACCTGAAGGCTCCTGGGGCCTCGGGGAGGCTCTCTAACCTGCTGCATCCGGAGCGGCTGGCGAAGATCCCAAAGGTGCCCTTTGGCGCCCCGCGGGTGCCTCTCCCGGGCTCCAAAAAGGGCTCCGGAGCTGGCGCGACCGCGCGCCCCAACGCGGGCGCTGGGGCCGTCGCCACGAGCGAGCCCGCCACGAGCGAGCCCGCCACGAGCGAGCCCGCCACGAGCGAGCCCGCCACGAGCGAGCCCGCCACGAGCGAGCCCGCCACGAGGAGTCGCTGGCGTCGATCCAGCGAGGATGCCCGCCCGAGTCGCTGGCGTCGATCCAGCGACGATGCCCGCCCGAGTCGCTGGCGTCGATCCGGCGACGATGCCCGCCCGAGTCGCTGGCGTCGATCCAGCGACGATGCCCGCCCGAGTCGCTGGCGTCGATCCGGCGACGATGCCCGCCCGTCCGACGACCAAGCCCGCCCGTCCGACGACCAAGCCCACATCGCAGCGCGTCCAGGCGCGACCCCTCTACCCAGGGGTGATCGTCGGCGCCGAGCTCGCGCGGAACCTCCGGCTCTACGTCGGAGACGACGTCAACCTCGTCTCGCCGCTCGGTGGTATGAGCCCAGCAGGGCCGATCCCGAAGTCTCGGCCCTTTCGCGTCGCGGGCATCTTCTACTCCGGGATGTACGAGTACGACACCAAGTTCGCCTACGTGACCATCCCCGAGGCGCAGCGTTTCCTTGGCCTCGACGACGAGATCACGGGCCTCGAGATCAAGCTCGACGATGTCAAGCAGGCGACCGAGATGGCCAAGACCATCGCGGCGGCTCTCGGCCCGGGCTTCGAGGTCAAGGACTGGCAGCAGCTCAACCAGAACCTCTTCTCGGCGCTGAAGCTCGAGAAGGTCGTGATGTTCATCGTGCTGATCTTCATCGTGCTCGTCGCGTCGTTTTCAATCGTGACCAACCTGATCATGATGGTGCTTGAGAAGGGCCGCGAGATCGGCGCGCTGAAGGCGATCGGCGCTAGTAACCGTTCGTTACTGCGGGTCTTTATCTACGCTGGGATGTACATCGGCGTGATCGGGATGCTCGCCGGTGTGGTCGAGGGCATTGGCATCTGCACCTACCTCGGTCAGATCGGGTTGCCCCTCGACCCAGAGGTCTACTACATCTCTCAGCTCCCGGTGCGCATGAGCTCGCCGGACATCGCCCTGGTCGCGTTGGCGGGGATCTCCCTGAGCTTTCTGGCCACGGTGTACCCTGCGCTCCGCGCCGCGCAGCTGCAGCCCGTCGACGCGCTGAGATCCTGAATGGGAGCGGTCGGCGGGCCGAAATGAGCAACCGTCACGGCTCTCGCGAGGTCTTTCGCAGGCGAGCACCTCATCGTGGAAAAGAGGCGTGATCGACGGCGTTTGACAGCGGTAGGCCGAACGGGTAGTCTAGCGCGACTTTCGCCTCTAATGTGCGGCGATTATTAGGGTTTCGGTTCGCCGTGGCCCGGCCGAAGGCCGCATCGGAAGCATACTCATCATATGGCAGCCGCAGCGCAACCCACCCCCGCTCGCCCCGAAGACGCTAGCCCCTGTCAAGAGGCCAAGGCCGCGACGCCAGCGATGGTGCAGGTGCGCGACCTGCGGAAGGTCTTTCAGCACGGCGGGCGCGAGCTGGCGGTGCTCAAGGGGATCACCATCGATCTCGGCGCTCGAGAGATGCTCTCGGTGGTCGGGATGTCCGGCGCTGGCAAGTCGACGATGTTACACATCCTCGGCGCTCTCGACCGACCAAGCAGCGGTAAGATCCTCTTCGAGGGCAAAGACCTGGTGACCCTGGGAGTCTCGCAGCTCGCGGCGTTCCGCAACCGCAGCATCGGCTTCGTCTTCCAGTTTCATCATCTGTTGCCGGAGTTCACGGCGGTTGAGAACGTGATGATGTCGTGCTTGATCGCGCGGATCTCGCGCAAGGCCGCCATCGAGCGGGCCAGCGACCTGCTCGCGTCAGTGGGCCTCGGTGATCGGCTGGCGCATCGGCCCGGCGAGCTCTCGGGAGGCGAGCAGCAGCGGGTAGCCCTGGCTCGCGCGTTGGTGATGAGGCCCAAGCTCCTTCTGGCCGATGAGCCCACGGGGAACCTCGACAGCCGGACGAGCGGGGCGATCCATGACCTCTTTTTCGAGCTCAACGAGCAGATGGGCACCACGATGCTGATCGTGACCCACAACCCGGAGCTCGCGCGGCGCATGCCGCGACAGCTGCGGATGCTCGATGGTCGGCTCGTTGAGGGTGACGAGAAGGACGCCGCCGACGCAGCGGAGGCCGCTGAGGCTGCAGGGGATGGTGAGTAGGTGCTACAGCGCGTCCTCAGCTCGTTGCTGATCGTCGCCGCGCTCGCGGCGCTCTCGCCCGATGAGGCCGCCGCGGCGGGCGTCGAGGGCACGAAGGTCGCCAAGATCGCCTTTCGCGGCAACCGCAAGGTCGAAGACGCGGCGATCTTCGCTGTGCTCTCGAGCAAGGTCGGCGAGGCGTTCTATCGCTCACGGGTCGCCGTCGATGTGCGCGCGATCTGGGGGATGGGCTACTTCGACGACGTGCAGGTCAACCTGCTGACCAGCTCCAAGGGCGTGATCCTCGTCTACGTCGTCCGCGAGAAGCCGTCCGTACGCAAGATCATCGTCGGTGGCTTCGATGAGATCGACCTCGACAAGATCAACGAGGTCCTCGACCTCAGGCGCAACGCGATCCTCGATATCTCCCAGGTCAAGCGGAACGTCGAGAAGATCCGCGATCTCTATACCGAGAAGGGCTTCTACCTGGCCGAGGTGAGGTATCGCCTGCGCAAGGTGCGGAGGAACCGCGTCGACATCTTGATCGACATCGAGGAGAACGACGAGGTCACGATCCGCCGCATCACCTTCATCGGCAACAGCAAGGTCAAGGATGCCGACATCAAGCGAGTGATGGGGACACGGGAGGGCGGCTTCTTCTCCTTCGTGACCTCGAGCGGCACCTATCAGGAGAGCGCCTTCGAGCGCGACATGCTGCTGATCACGGCGCTCTACTACGACCGAGGCTACATCAACGTCAAGCTCTCCGAGCCCCAGGTGCTGCTCAGCCCCGATAAGCGCTACATGTACATCACGATCCATGTGCGCGAAGGCAAGCGCTATAAGATCGGCAAGCTCGACGTCAAAGGCGATCTCCTCTGGCCCAAAAAGAAGCTGCTCAAGAGCTTGCGCACGAAGGAGGGGCAGTGGTTCCAGCGCACGCGTCTGGGCAAAGACGTGATGCGCCTCTCCAGCGGCTATAAGGATAGAGGCCACGCCTACGCCAACATCTCACCGCTGACCAGCATCGACGCCAACAAGCGCACGGTCAGCCTCACGTTCAATATCCAAAAAGGCCCGATCGTCACCGTCGAGCGGATCAACATCCGGGGCAACACCAAGACGCGAGACAAGGTAATCCGCCGTGAGCTGAAGGTCGCTGAGGGCGATACGTATAGCCAGACGCTGCTCGAGCGCAGCCGAGCGCGCGTCACAGCGCTGGGCTTCTTCGAGAGCGTGAACCTCTCAACCCGCCGCGGTAGCGCCGACGATCGGATCATCGTCAACTTCGAGGTCAAGGAGCGGCCGACGGGAACGTTCCAGATCGGCGCAGGGTTCTCGTCGGTGGAGAACTTCATTGCTCAGGCCCAGATCTCACAGAACAACCTCTTCGGACGCGGCCAGCGCCTCGCCCTCCAAGCGCAGATCTCCGGCCTACGGCAGCTCTTCTCGCTCTCGTTTTGGGAGCCCTACTTTCTCGACACCCGGATCACCTTCGGTTTCGACGTCTTTAACTCCTTACGCGCCTTCGAGTCGTTCAACCGCAACGCCACCGGCGGGAGCCTAACGTGGGGCTATCCGCTGCTGGACGACGTACGCGTCTTCGTCACCTACAAGGCCGAGATCGTCGACGTCTCGACGCGCGGCCGTGGCACGCTCTTCGGCTCTGGCCTGAGCTTGGAGATCCCGCAGGGCGTGCAGCTCGCCAACCTCTTCAACGACGGCTTCACCTCCAGCGTGCGCTTCTCGGTTCAATGGGATCGGCGCAACAACCGGCTCTTCCCCTCGAAGGGCTTCTTCCACGCCGCTTGGGCCGAGTTCGCCACGGGCCTGCTGGGCTCGCAGAATATCTTCAACCGCTTCGGCGCGTTCTCGCGCTGGTACTACCCGATCTTTGGCCCCTTCATCTTTAAGGTGAACGCGCAGATTGGCGCGATCTTCAGCTCGAACAACGCCGGCGTGCCGATCTTCGAGCGCTTCTTCACCGGCGGCATCCAGGACGTACGAGGCTTCCGTCCGCGTTCCCTTGGGCCGCGGGTGAAGGTGCTGCAGCGTCCCGATCCCAACGCGCCGCTCTTCGAGTTCAACAAGGGCGGCAACAAGGAGCTGGTCTTCAACGTGGAGATCGAGTTCCCGATCTTTCAGAAGGTCGGCATCCGCGGCGTTGTCTTTACCGACGCGGGCATGTCTTACGACGACGACGAGCCGATCTCCTTTCCCAGGCTGCGCCACAGCTGGGGCTTCGGCTTCCGCTGGTTCTCGCCTATCGGGCCGCTGCGCTTCGAGTGGGGCTTGCCCTTCTCGCCCAACCCTGGCGAAGACCCGATCGTCTTCGAGTTTACCATCGGCAATTTTTTCTAGACGGCCAGGCGCCCACGCTTGATTCGGCGCCTCGGCTATGGGATAGCTCCGGCTGCGCTCGGCTGCAGCGTCTTGGAAAGACTCGTCTTTGCTGCTTGCCTCTCCAGCTGTTAGCGCTGACGAGCGCCCACGACATGAATAGCCCTCAGTTGTGACCCGTCGCTTGGAGTGCTGGAGCCAGTGACCGCTGAGGCTCATGAGGAGTAACACGATGATTCGCATAATGATGGTTTCCGCTCTGGTGCTTGGCTTGCTCGCTCCCGCAGCGGCCGAGGCCAAGAAGCTCAAGATCGGCGTGGTGAATATGCAGCGCGCCGTCTCTCAGACCTCTGACGGCAAGCGCGCCGAGAAGCGCTTGATGAGGATGAAAAAGAAGCTGGAAGGTCAGCTCAACTCCAAGATGAAGAAGTTCTACGCCGAGGAGAAGGCGCTGCGGAAGAGCTGGGCGATCCTCAAAGACTCGGAGAAGCGCAAGCGCGCCGAGGCCTCGCAGAAGCGCTTTCAGTCGCTGCGCAAGGAGTACTTGCTGGCCGAGCGTCGGTTGATGAAGCAGAAGGCCAAGGCGCTGCAGACGATCTCGCGTAAGCTCAGCCAGATCATCCAGCGTATCGCCAAGCGCGATCGCTACGACTACATCTTCAACAACGTCGCGGTGCTCTGGGCGCCACAGCACGTCGACCTCACCAACGAGGTCATTCGTCTATACAACCGCTGATGTCAGGCTCCCTCGCGAGCCCGATCAGCCTCCTCGAGCTCGCGCGGCGCTTCGGCCTGCAGCTGTGCTCGTCGGAGCGCGAGCGGGCCACGCTGATCCACGCGCTCGCGCCCCTCGACCAGGCTACGGCCGGCACCCTCGCGCCGCTGCTCTCCTGCGGACCACGGCGCCGTGCGCAGGCGAGGTCCAGCGCGGCGAGCGCCTTTCTGCTCGACCGCCACCTACCCGAGCTCGACCGACCGCAGCTGGTCGCGGCCGAGCCTCGCCGCGTGTTGGCGGCTCTTCTCGAGCATTTCGCGCCACCACCGAAGCTTCGCGCTGGTGTCCATCGCAGCGCCGTCATCGAGCGGCGCGCGCGCATCGCGGCGGACGCCTGGGTTGGCCCCTTTTGCTATGTGGCTAGCGGCGCGCGCATCGGCGCTGGCTGCCAGCTCGCCTCGCATGTGCATATTGGTGAAGGCGCGAAGCTCGGAGCGCGCGCTCAGCTCGGACCGCATAGCGCCGTACTCGCCGGCTGCGTGCTTGGCGAGGGCGTCGAGATCGCCGCCGGTGCCGTGATCGGAGGAGAGGGCTTCGGCTTCACCGCTGGCCCGGGGGCAGGGCTCGCCGGCGCCAACCTCCTACGGCTGCGCTCGCTCTCTCATGTCGAGCTCGACGATGGCGTCGCGGTTGGCGCCAACAGCTGCGTCGATCGCGGCACCCTCTCACCGACGCGCGTCGCCGCCGGCGCCAAGATCGACAACTTGGTGCAGCTGGGCCATAACGTGCAGGTGGGCCCTTGGGCCGTCATCTGCGCGCAGGCCGGCCTCGCGGGGAGCGTGGTCGTCGGGGCTGGTGCGCAGCTCGGCGGGCAAGCCGGCGTGGCCGACAACCGAAGCATCGGCGCCGAGGCGCGCGTCGCCGCCGGCTCCGGCGTGATCGGCGACGTCGCCGAGGGCCAGAGTGTCGCTGGCTACCCGGCGCGACCGCGGGGGCGATGGGCTCGTGAGGCGGCGCTGCTGAGCCAGCTCGATCAGCTGAGACAGCGGGTCGTCGAGCTCGAACGTCGTGGGCAGGATGACAAGAACGCCGAGGAGTGAGGTGCTAGACAACGGACAGATCGCGCGGATCCTGCCGCACCTGCCCCCCTTCCTGATGGTCGACGAGGTCGTCTCCATCGACGACCAGGAGATCGTCGCGCAGAAGCTGGTACGGGCCGATGATCCCAACGTGGTGGCTCACTATCCCGCCTCGCCGCTGATGCCCGGCGTGTTGATCGTCGAGGGTATGGCGCAGGCCGGTGGCTTGCTGGCGTATCACTTGGGAGACTTCGATCCGGAGCAGGAGCTGCTGCTCTTCATGGGGATCGAGCAGGCGCGCTTTCGGCGGCCGGTCAGGCCGGGGGAGCTTTTACGCTACGAGGTGCGGCCGCTGCGCCGCGGGTCGATCTACAAACTCGCGGCGGTCGCCCGGGTGGGCGACCATGTCGCGGCGGAGGCGACGCTGCTGGCCGCGATCCGGCCGAAGGAGAACGACTGAGGCGTGCGGATACACTCGAGAGCTGCAGTGGAGCAGGGAGCGCGGCTAGCGGCCGACGTACAGGTCGGTCCCTTTGCCGTGATCGGCTCCGACGCCAAGCTCGAGGCCGGCTGTCGCGTCGGCCCTCACGCCGTGATCGCGGGGCGCACGCTCCTTGGCCCCGGCTGTGAGGTTGGTCCCCACGCTGTGGTTGGCGGCGCCCCGCAGATCCGTGGTGAGATCGAGGACGGCGAGCTGGTGATCGGCCCGCGGAACGTGCTCCGTGAGTTCTGCAGCGTCCACTGCGGATCGGGCGCTGGCCGCACCTCCCTTGGCGCCGACAACCTCTTGATGGCCTACGCTCATGTTGCCCACGACTGCCGCCTCGGCGATGGCAACGAGCTGGCCAACGGCGCGCAGCTTGCCGGTCACGTGCAGCTCGCCGATCGGGTGACCGTCGGCGGGCTGGCGGCGCTGCACCAGTTCGTGCGCGTCGGTCAGCATGCGATGATCGGCGGCGGATCGATGGTGGCGCAGGACGTGCCGCCCTACTCTCAGGTCAGCGGAGACCGGGCGCGGGTTTACGGCATCAACCGTGTCGGGCTGAGGCGCGCTGGCTACGACGAGCAGAGCCGTGAGCTGCTGGCTCGCGCGCTGCGGGTGCTCCTCGGGGCGCCGACCCTCGCCGAGGGGATCGAGGCCGTTCGCGACCTCGAGGCCGGGCGTGAGCTCGAGGCCGGGCGTGAGCTTGAGGCCGGGCGTGAGCTCGAGGCCGGGCGTGAGCTCGAGGCTGGGCGTGAGCTCGAGGCCGGGCGTGAGCTCGAGGCTGGGCGTGCGCTCGAGGCGAACGGCGCCGAGGCGGTGAAGAGCTTGCTGAGCTTCGCCAGCGGCGGTGACCGCGGCCTCTGCAGGCCGGTGTGGTGACGATGATCCCGCGGTCGACAACCACGCTGCTCGTTTGTGCTGCGCTCACCCTTGGGGGCGTCGCGGGGTGTCGCTGCGCCAGCGGGGGCGCCGGGCAGGCGAAGAGCAAGCGGAAGAACCCCGCCGTGGTCGTCGTCGATCCCAGCGAGCAGGCGGCGCCCGTCGCGGAGCGCGAACCCAACGACGACCGCGCCGGCGCGATGCCCCTCGAGGCTGAGACGACCCTCCGCGCTCGCATCGCCTCGGGGAAGGACGTCGACTGGTACAAGGTCGAGCTGAAGGGTGACAAACCCCAGGTGCTCAGCGCCAAGGTCAGCGTCGAGGGGAAGCTCGACGTCGTGCTCTCTGCCTCCGACGCCTCGGGGAGGTTCTTGGTCAAGGTCAACAACAGCGGCCCCGGCGAAGGCGAGCGCCTGGTCAATCTGATGGCCTCTCCAGGCACCCTCTACCTGCGCGTCGCTCGGGCGATCGGAGCCAAGAGCAGGACCCGCAAGCGGCGGCGCAAAGGTCGAAAGCTGGTCAAGGCGCCCGCCGAGGCGCCGAAGCCGGTCGAGCAAGGCGACTACGCGCTGCGCTTCGGCTGGCGTACGCCGGAAGCTGGTGAGGAGCGTGAGCCGAACTGGAAGCGCTCGCTAGCGAGCGAGCTGGCGCTCGGGGAAGAGGCCGTGGGGTATTTCGGCTGGCGCACCGACACCGACTGGTACCGCGTGACGCTCTCGCGTACGGACATCGCGCCCACCGACCGCCTCCGGGTCGAGCTCGACGGTGTGGACGGCGTGTGGTCGTCGCTCTCGGTCTACGACAGCCGGTTGAAGCTGATCCAGCGTCGCCGCGGACGCCCAGGTGAGGTGATCGTGCTGCCACATCTGCTGCGGCCAGCGGGGGATCAGATCTTCGCGGTGGTGCGTTGTGGCCGCACCTTCAACACCGAGGCGCGCTACTCCTTACGGGTCTCGGCCGAGCCAGCCGCTGGGGCGACGGAGATCGAGCCCAACGATCGGATCACGCGCGCGACGGCGCTGGAGGTCGGTCAGCCCCAAAAAGGGGTGCTCGCCGACACCTACGATCGAGACGTCTTCGCCTTGAAGATCGCTCAGCCCGGGCTCCTCCGTGCCACGGTCACACCCCCGCTGGCCCTCGACGTCGCCATCGCGATCATAGACGGCATGGGGAAGGTGGTGAAAGAGGTCGACGACGCTGGGCCGGGCAAGCCCGAGGTCTTGACCTCATACCTGGTGCGACCGCCCGTCGCGTATCTGCGCCTCCGGGCGCGCAAGCCGCGCGACGTCGATCCGGTCGGCAGCTATCGGCTCTTTGCTCAGGTGACGGCGCCTGGGGCCTCGGAGCGCGAGCCCAACTCCACCCTGGCGCAGGCCACGCCGTGGATCGCCGGCTGGGCGGAAGTGACGGGCCACCTCTACCCACGCAACGACGTCGACACCTTCGTGCTGCCGGCGGAGATCCCCCCCAACACGACCCTCGCCTTGAGCCCACCCGACGAGGTGAAGACGAAGCTCGAGGTGCTCGTCGACGGGAAGGTTCGCTCGCAGACGACGGCCGTCGACCAGAGGGGGCAGCTCACGCTGCAGGTCGATGAGGCCGACGTAAACAAGCGGATCGTGGTACGTATTACGGCGATCTCTGGCTCGAACGCGGCGAAGCCCTACAGACTCTCGCGTCAGAGCGGCGCTGCTTCGCCGGCGCCGGGCTCCGGCACGTCGGGCTCTGCCACTCCGGTGGCGCCGATCGCGCCGATCGCGCCGGTCGCGCCGTCTCCAGCTGGCGCGTCGAGAAAGGAAGGCTGATGAAAGCGCCCACCCGAAGCGTCCTTGTCCTGGCTCTGCTGCTGCCCTGGGTGGCTGGCTGTCCCAAGAAGGGGGCCTCGACGGTGCGCCCTGACGAGGTGCTGAAGGCCTACGCGAAGGCGCTGAAGGGCGGCGACTACGGCAAAGCCCATCGACTGATGAGCAAGGAGATGCAGAAGCGCTACCCTCGCGCGGCGTTCATCAAGCTGCTCAAGGCCAGCCCCAAGGAGGTCGCGCGGCTGGTCGCCCAAGCCGAAGACAAGAGCGCCAAGGTCGAGATCCAGGCTGTGGTGGCTTTGAGCGAAGGCGACACGCTTGCGTTGAAAGTCGAAGATGGGAAATGGCGCCTCGCGGCGGATCCGATCGACTTCTACAGCCAACGCACCCCGCGGGAGGCGCTGCGTTCGTTCATCCGCGCGATCGAGCGACGACGGTACGAGGTGGTGCTGCGCTTCGTGCCCTCGAAGTGGGCCGCGGCGATGACGAAGGCTAAGATCCAGGCGATGTGGGAGGGGGAGAAGCGCGGCGAGGTCGAGCTGCTGCTGAAAGAACTCAAGAAAAACGCCGACGCGCCGATTCAAGTAAGCGGTAACACGGCCACGATGCCCTACGGAGTCGACAAGCGGGTCAGCTTTGTGCGGGAGGATGGGCTGTGGAAGGTCGAAGATCCCGACTGAGGACAGCTCCCCGGCCTACCCCACGTCCACCTCCCGCCACCCTGTGTTCTGGCTATGCGTGTTCTGGCTATGCGTGTTCTGGCTATGCGTGTTCTGGCTATGAGCGTCCGGGGTTTGAGCGTCCGGGCTATGAAAACTTTGCGATGCCGTAGACGTCGGCTAACCTGCTGCTGAGATTGGGTTTTCTCTTCTGTGGTGTGGTATACTGAATCTCGAGGAACAGAAACACGACAGAAGAGGCAGGTCTGGAGACGTATACTCGATAGGGACGGTTGACAGATAGCCGGAGAATGCCTCGTAAAGTCAGAAGGTTTCGAGAAAGTTACTCCAACGGGTTGAACTGGCGCAGGCATTGCTTAGGTTGTAGTCAGAAGGAAGGACCTCGACACGATGCTCGATCCTTGGATCATCGAAGAGATTCGGCGCCGCGAGGAGCGTGAGCGCGAGGGTGAGCGCCCGTTTCTCGAGATCCCGCTGGCCCCCCCTGACGAGGAGCGGGAGCGCGAGGTACGCGAGGAGGAGCGTGAAGAGCGCGGTGTAGTCGTTATCGACTACCGACTCTAGAGCGCTCGCTCGTTACCCCCAAGTCGGCCATCTAGCAGCCTGTCGATCTAGCCCTCCTGCCGGTTCTCTGCCCAGTCGGTCCTCTGCCCAGTCGGTCCTCTGCCCAGTCGGTCCTCTGCCCAGTCGGTCCTCTGCCCAGTCGGTCCTCTGCCCAGTCGGTCCTCTGCCCAGTCGGTTACGAGCGCGCGAAAAACTCGAAGGGGAAGATCACCTTGCAGCCGCCGGCGCGACCGCAGCGGGGGAAGCGCCAGCGGGAGATCTCCCGAAGCACGCAGCGCTTCAGGTCAGGGCGCCGCAGCCGGTCGCGGGCGACCTTGGTCTCGCTGACGCGGCCGCCATCATCAATGCGCCATTGGACGAGCAAGGTCCCCTGCACCGGACGCCGCGAGCGGAGCAGCTCGCGCTCATAGCAGCCGCGGATCGCGGCGCTATGACGAGCCACCACGTCGCGGATCTGGCGTCGGGTGAGGCCCGCGGCCTGCTGACCAAGCGTTCTCGGGAGCGGTCGTCGCTTGGGGGTGAAGAGCAGGCGACGTCGACCGGCGAGGCCAGGTATCGTGGAGGACGAGGCGCTCGCGGTCGGGATCATCTTGTCGAGCGCCGCGAGGGGATCCGCCGAGGGGCGCCCACGCCTCGCCGTCGCTCTTCGGCCACGAGGAGAGGGGAGCGTCGCGGTCGGTGTGGCGCCCGCGAGCCGCGTCAGACCTGAGAGCAGCCGATCGATCGAGCGCACGGTGTGGCGCGCGCGGGCACGTCCGACGCGGCCTGAGCGTCGTCGAGCGCCGCGCCGCGCGACCACGTGAGGGCGAGCGATGGAGCCGCGTTTGCCTACGGGCTTCTTGGCGAGCGCCTTGGGAGGAGCCTGGCGCTTGCGCTCTTGCGCGATCATGCGCTTCAGGAGCGGCGGTTGCACCTTGACCAGCCGCAAGCGGCTGGGGTGACGTTCTGGCGGTAAGGGTCGGCTGACGATCGCCATCACCACGCCGAGAAGGAGCACCGCGGTGGCGCCGAGGGCGAGCCCCAGGGAGCGATCCCGCGGCAACAGAAAGGGCGCTTTGAAGGCGCGCTGTTGCCGGTGAAGGGCGAAGCGAAGCTGCAGGCGATCGCCGATCAGCAGGACACCTCGATCGCCATCGGCGAAGCGCAGCGGCTCTGGGCGAGGGTCTGCGAGAAGCCCGTCGGCGATGCGCAAGGTGCGGCCACCGACCCGGATCTTGCCTCGCAGACCAGGCGCGAGGTGTAACCCGAACCCCTGTCCGCCGGGGAGCCGCTCGAGCAGCTCCAGCTGATCGAAGGGCGTGGCCAGTGAGAGCGCGCAGCGCGGATCGGCGCCGATGGTCAAGCTACGATCGCGCACCTGCGTAGCGAGCATCGGCTCACCATCGACCAGCACCGAGACCTCGAGCGAATACCTGACCCGCACCATGGTGTCACGGGTATCTCACGCTCGACCGCGATGGGCAAAAATTCGGCCCCCATACTCTGCAAGCCGGCTTGCACTCCCCATGAGGCGAGATCGTGCAGCGCCGGTTCCACAGTTGCCGAAGAGTCCGGTTTACTTCCGATAGCGGTCGGCGAGCTTCAGGTCTCTCAGCCGTCGCCGTAGCCCACGCATGAAACGTCGTCCGGGGTCGGGCTTGGCGTTGCGGTAGGTCGGGTCGAGCTCGCGGAAAAAGGGCGCTTTCTCGAAGCGCTTCCACTCCATGTGACCGAGCATGTAGCGGATCGTTGGATGCTTGGCTACGAGGTAGCGGATCAGCGCCACGTTGGCTGAGAGCTGCGCCTTGGTCAGCGGCCAGCGCTTGCCGCCGCCGACGTTCTCGATGCCGATCGAGTCGTAGTTCAGACCGATGCAGTGGCGCGCCATCTGCGTCTCGGACATCAGGCGGTAGATCTTGCCTTTGCGGGAGACGAGAAAGTGGGCCGAGACGTTGAGGTGGCCACCGCGCAGGATGTGCTTGCGGCTGGATCGCAGGCGAACTCGGTTGAAGCCCCGCCAGGTGCCCTTCAGCGAGGGTGTAACGGTCCAGTGCACGACGACCGCTCGAGGGACGATCGAGATGCCTGTGGGGGTCAGCCCGTAGTGCTTCTTGATGTACGCCTTGGTCAGGGCGATCCGCTCCGCGTCGAAGCGGAGCGGCCAGTCGGTGATCTCTGGGCCATGCTGTCCAGCGCGACGAGAACCCGTGGGCTTGGGGTGGGCGGGAGCGCTCGTCGCGCCCAGCCCGATCAGGACAAGGGCGATCACGATCCGATGGAGTCGGTGTGGCTTAGGAGCCTCCCCACTCATTCGGGACCGAGCCGGGTGCTGAGCTGCCGAGCCGATCTCGTGGCCGAAGAAACGAGCCATACGGGTGCTCTGGCGAGCTTTCTGAGCTAAAGAGAGCGGCCGGCCGCGCGGTGCCCGGCGACGGGCCGGATGTGTAGGGGGGCTCTTAGATGACATCTCACGTCCTCGATCATCCTACCGCCTGGCATCCCTACTGTTTGGCCAGCGGGATCGCCCTGTGGTCTTTGCCCCCCAGAATCAATTGACGGTCCCTTTGAGCCGGTGTTAGGCTCAAAACTGAAAGGTGTCGGCGCGTTAGCCTTCCTGAGTGGCTTTCTGCGCAGGCCGAGGGCAATCTCGTGGAACCACTCGACTATCCCGATAAGACCCGCCGCTCGCGCCCCGAAGATCGCGTGCTCAACCTGCGGCAGTGCAAGCTGGTCGTGCTCAAGGGGGCTCAGCGCGGTCGAGAGTACAACATCATCGGCGACGTGATCCGGATCGGCAAGGCGGATGACAACGACATTGTCCTCAATGACGACACCGTGTCGCGGAGCCATTGTGAGATCCTCGACGATGGTCGCGGCTACTTGCTGCGGGATCTCGGCTCGACCAACGGGAGCTTCCTCGACGGAGCCGAGGTCCGCGAGGCCTATGTGCGCGCTGGCTCGGTGATCACCGTCGGCACGCTGCAGCTCAAGTTTCAGCCCTTCGAAGAGCGGATCGAGATCCTCCCCAGCGAGAGCGAGCGGCTCGGCGAGATGGTCGGTCGCAGCCTGGTGATGCGCGAGATCTTTGGGCTGATCGAGCGCGTCGCGCCAACGGAAGCGACGGTGTTGATCGAGGGTGAGACGGGTACGGGCAAGGATATGGTCGCCCGCACGATCCACGAGCTCAGCCGCCGCAGCGAGGGGCCCTTCATCGTGGTCGATTGCGGCGCTGTGGCGAGCAACCTGATCGAGTCCGAGCTCTTTGGCCACGAGAAGGGCGCCTACACCGGCGCGACAAACACCCGGCAAGGGGCCTTCGAGCTGGCCAACGGCGGGACGATCTTTCTCGACGAGCTCGGCGAGCTCTCGATGGAGCTGCAGCCGAAGCTGCTGCGCGTGCTCGAGCAGCGGGAGATCCGCCGCGTCGGTGGCAACCGCACGATGCGGGTCGACATCCGCGTGCTTGCGGCGACCAAGCAGGACCTACGCGCTCAGATCGAGAAGGGCAAGTTCCGAGAAGATCTATACTTTCGCCTGGCGGTAGTGCCGATGACCATGCCCGCGCTGCGAGAGCGGCGGGAAGACATCCCGCTGATGGTCGCCGAGTTCGCCCGCAGGTTCTCGCAGGGGGGCGACTACGAGATTGGCAAGCAGACCATCGACATGCTGCTGGCCCACGATTGGCCGGGCAATGTACGCGAGCTGCGCAACATCGTCGAGCGCGGTATGTACCTCTCGAGACAGATGGGCCCCGACGCCTTCAAGGTGATGAGCCTCGCCCCGATCGCTCCTGTAAAGTCGCCCATGCCCGAGATCGACTTCAACCCTGGCGAGTCGTACCGCGCCAACAAGGAGCGTTGGAACGACTGTTTCGAGCGCCGCTACCTCACCTGGCTGCTCGAGCGCGCCGAGGGCAACATCTCCCGCGCTGCCCGCGAAGCCGAGATGGACCGTAAATACCTACACAAGCTGATCAAAAAGCATAACGTGAGGGTGTAGTCGCGGCGGGCCTCGGCGGTACGGCGGACGCTCAAGGTTGGATGTGTTGGCCTGCATGGGCGCGCACTGGGTATCCGCCCATCCTCTGTTGGCTCCTCTCGCTCCGACGGATTCGCCGTCGACGTCACCCACGCGAGGACAAACCTCCGTTGCAGCCTGTCCACGCAAGGGGGGAGCACTCCCCCCGAGCGTGGCTCTGACGACCCCCACGCTGCCTGCTGCTTTCGAAATCCTCTGGAAAAACGTCTTTTTGTATTGGATAATCGACCGCTGAGCGAGTGGCGTTCCATTTGCATAAAGGCGTCACATCGGCGTCGAAGGGCGTCGTCGAGGAAGGAGCCCCCATGACTCGCTGGCATCACCTCTCACGCACCATCGGCGCAGCGACCTTTGCCTTGCTGATCGCCGCCTGCAACGGCGGCAACATCCCGTTCAACCCCGGAACGGGAACCGGCACGGGAACTGGAAATGGCGATCAGCCCTGTACCGATCCGCTGACCTGCTGTGCCCCCGAGGACATGGTCTGCACTGGAAACCCGGACGACGGCGTGATCTGCACCTGCGAGGGGCTGTGGGACTGCAGCGTCAACCCGAACAAATGCTCGCAGGACGCGCCCACACCTCCCGGCGGTGGTGACTGGAACTGCACCTGGACCGAGTTTGTCTACACCTGCGAAAAGCGTGGTGAGAAGGGCGACCCCCCGCCCGGCGGCAACGGCTGGAACTGCACCTGGAACGCCTCTGAGAGCAAGTGGAAGTGCACCAAGGATAAAACACCAAACCCGACGAACAAGCCAGGGGGCACCAACGAGTGGACCTGTGTGGTGCAGAACGGCAAGCTCATCTGCGACAGGAAGAACGGCAAAGACCAGCCTCCCAAAGGTGGCGGCAGCTGGGACTGTAAGGATCCGACCACGGGCAAGCCCTGCACCCCTGGCAGCGGCTCTGGCTGCGTGTGCACCAAGACCGACGAGGGCGGCGGCCTGCCTCCCGGCGGCAACAACTGGAAGTGCAACAAGGTCAACCTCGGAGGCAAGCTGACCTGGGTCTGCTATGGCGAGGTTCCCCCCGGCGGTACGCCTCCTGGCGGCAACGGCTGGGATTGCAAAAAGGTTGGCACGCAGAACGGCAAAGAGCTGTGGAAGTGCGTCAAGGGAGAGGAGCCTGGCGACCAACCCCCCGGCGGTGGCCACTTCTCCTGCGCCAAGGGCACGGAGTTCAATGGGACAAAGTGCGAAGAGGTCGAGAAGCCGCCGACGCCGCCGACGCCCTATCCAACCCCTGGTGAGAAATGCGTTCCCGGGACGCAGATGTGGTGTGACGGGCTGCAGTACTGCGGCTGGGGCCAGGTCACCTGTCAGCCCGACGGCAGCTGGCCGACCAAGACGGTCAACGGCAAACAGATCATCGACTGCAAGGAGCTGTCCAACGGCGCGCGTCCAAACACCGTCTGCGCTTGCTATCACTTCTACTTCAACCCAGCCTGCTGCGAGCGCCCGGACTGCCTGGTACCTCAGGGTAGCCAGGGTCAGATTTGTCCCCAGAGCGCGGGCAAGCTCTGCGACTACTGCAACCCGCAGAAGCCTGAGTGCAAGGAGACCGGCGGCTACTGCCTCGTGACCAACACGATGGAGACCTTCTGCGGCAAGGGCTGTACGATCAACGGCGACTGCCCGAAGGACTACAAGTGTGTGAAGATCAAGAACAAGGCGAATAAGCAGTGCATCCCCTCGGACTACAGCTGCTACTACTAACCTGTTTTCGGTTGGCCCAGTATCCTGCTTAACCAGAGACGAGAGAGACCACGCTCGCGAACCTCTGGGCCGTCCGCTCGCCCCCGCTTCGCGATGCCGCGTCACCCGCGAAGTGCGTTATCATCCCTGCGTACGAAGGAGGTCTCATGCGCGTTGTCTGCGCCATCGCCACTGGTCTGCTCGGGATCGTCTTGCTCGGCCTGTTAGCTCCGCAGCAGGCCTCTGCCTACTGTTTGAACAAGGTCTCCGGCGCGACGCCCTTCGTCTCGTGGAAAACCCAGCCGGTGAAGTATAAGGTCTCCTCGAACCTCACAGACCCCAAGATCCTCAAGGCCATCGACGACGCCTTTGCGACCTGGGGTTCAGTGCCGTGCTCGAAGCTGAAGTTCCAGAAAGACGGCACCTTCGACATCACCAAGGTCGCCTTTCAGGATCATAAGCAGCCAGCGATCCTGGTGTTTTGGTATACGGCCGCTGCAGGCTATCCCACAGATCCGAAGTACATCGCTTACACCTTCTTCGGCCATGATAACGCCGGAGGGCTGGTGCAGGCCTCGATCGCCGTCAACGGCTTCTCCACGACCTTCCTCTGGGATACCGGAGGAGACACGGGGAAGCTCGATGTCCAAGGGGAGCTGGTCACGTTGATCGGCCAAGTGCTCGGCCTCACGACCTCGAACACCAAGGCCTCGGTGATGCAGAGCACGATCAAGTTCGGCGACGTCTCGAAGCGCGCGTTGGCTTCGGATGACATCGACGCCGTCCATCACCTCTACAACGAGACCAACTGTCCCGCGGCGCCAACGCCGGGCGCCAACGGCTGCACCGGCAGCGCGCCTGGTCCGGACGGCGGCGTGCCCCCCGATCCCGACGGCGGGGCGCCCAAGCAAGATGGCGGTGGGGCGACGCCCGACGCTGGCGTGGGCAAGGAGGGGGGAGTGAACCCGAAGCAAGACACGGGGGGAGCCGTTACCTTTGACACCGGTGGGGCCTCGAGCGGCGACAGCGGTGGCAGCGGAACGTGCACGACGAGCAATCAATGCGCCTCGGACGAGGTTTGCACCGCCGAGGGGCGCTGCGTGAAAACAGGCGGTGGCGACAGCGGCTGCTGTTCGGTGGCCGCGGACGCGCCACCGGCCGGGATGTGGCTGATGCTGCTCCTGCTCGGGGCGGTCTGGCTCGGTACGCGTCGCCGCCGCTGATGTGTATGACCCTCTGTCTTTTGCCTAGGAGCACCCCCACAAATGCCTCCTGTCGCCGGGCACGGCACTGCCGGCCGCTTTCTAGGCCTCAGAACGTCCGCCGTACCACCCGTATGGCTCATCTCTTCGGCTACGAAATCGGCTCGGCAGCTCAGCACCCGGCTCGGTCCCGGATGTGTGGGGAAGCTCCAAGATCGTGTCGAACTATATGGAGGACCAATCGATGTCGACAGCTCGTTTCCGATGGAGCTCAGCCCTCATCGCCATGATCGCCATCTGCGCGTCGGCGCCCGCCCGCGCGGATGTCTCGCAGGCAGAGGTGGTGACGGCCGTCACCGAGGCCTTCAAGCAGTGGGAGGACATCACCTGTTCGAAGTTGACGTTTGAGATCCAGACGGTGTTGAGCACCCTGCCGCAGCCGATCGACCAACCCAACGGTATCGTCGTGGCCTTCTACGGCCCCGCAGACCCCTGGACCAAGACGAACAACGCCTATTTCACCACCGCGAAGTGGGAGTTCGACGAGAAGGGAAACTACATCAACGCTACGATCGAGCTCAACGCGGGCAAGTACCACTGGACCATCGGCAAGGAGAAGAAGGCGCTCGACATCAAGACCGCCGTCCTGCACTTGATCCCGCAGGTCCTCGGCTTCTACATCGGCAGCAAGCCCAAGACCCAGAGCGGCGAGGACTTTATCCTCTTCAACCACACCGACCACACCCTGTTGCCCGAGCATGAGGCTGGCGCGCGCTTTATGTATTTCGACGCCACAGACGGCAGCGGCTGTACCTCGGCCACGCCCCAGCCGCTGGTCTGCGGCACCTCGGCGCCCGTGCCCGACGCAGGTGTTCCGCCGATCCCCGACGGTGGCGCGGCCGACGCCGGAGCGCCGATCGGGCTCTGCATCGCCCCCGTCCCAAAGAACACGCCCCTCCACTGGGAGACGATGCCGGTGAAGGTCTTCATCTACGCGCCCGCTGGTGGCATTAAGCCTCCGCCTTCGGGCGACGGCGGGGTGACACAGGCCGACGGCTCGACCCCAACGAGCGACAGTGGCGCGAGCGGCGACAGCTCAGTCGGCAAGCGCTGCACCAAGACCGAGGAATGCGGCGCCGACGAGGTCTGCTCGGCCGAGGGCAAATGCGTTAGCCTCGGCAACAGCGACGACGGCTGCTGCCGTGTGGCGCACACCACTGAAGAGAACGTCACCGCCACCGCCTTCTTCCTGCTCGGCATCGCGCTGATTCTGCTCCGCCGAAAGCGCAGCGAATAGCTCACCCTCGATCGTCGCTCGAGCTCCTCCTTTTTGTGGGGAGGCACCGCCATGGTGGCGTCCTCACGCGATCACCCGAGCTTCACTCGCGATCCGCGCGTCCCTCGTTGATCTCACGCGTCGCTGCGTGAGAAGCTGCTGGCCTGCGCGCAAGGACGAGCGCGCGGCATCGTATAGACAGAGGTCATGGTGGAAAACGAGGAAAGACGGTTCGTCGGGCGATCCGCAGAGCTCGACCGACTCGCGGGCTCGTTGGAGGCTGCCGTCGATCAATACGCGACGCAGACCGTCTTGCTCGTGGGCGAAGAAGGTGTCGGAAAAACGCGGATGGTCAACCATTGGATCTCCTGCCTCGACCGACGCCAGGTGCGCGTGCTGCGCGCCGAAGCGCGAGAGGGGGACGGTCCCTATCGCGCCTTTCGTCGCCTGCTGCAGGGGCGCTTTCCACGCCCAGAGGATCCGCAGGCCCAGGTTGAGGTGATCCGCGCGCAGGTCGAGGACGTGATGCAGGACCGGCGCGTGACCGAGATTCTGCATTTCCTCGGCACGTTCCTTGGTCTCGCTGTGCGGGGGAGCCCCTTCTTGGCCGCCTTCGATGACGTCCCCGAGCAACAGGAGCAGGTCGCTTGCACCGTGCTCTGCCGTTTCCTCGAGCTCGATGCGGCGCAGACGCCGCTCCTGCTGGTGATCGACGATCTCCACCTCGCCGATGAGCGCTCACTGTCGCTCTTCAAAGAGCTGGTAGGGCGCCTCGGAGGTTCGCGGGTGATGCTGGTCGGGATCGGCCGGCCTGAGCTCCTCGCCCGCGACAGCGGGCTCCGACAGCTGGACGGCGACGCGGCGCTGATGCAGCTCGGCCCGCTGCCAGATCCCGACGCCGAGGCGCTGCTGCGGTCTCTCTTGGCCAACGCACCGGTGCTGCCTGGCAGCCTCCTCGATCGCGCGGTGGAGCTCTGTCGCGGCAACCCGCTCTACCTCGAGATGCTGGTCTCGATGCTGCTCGACGACGGCACGATTCGTGTCGATGGTGACCGATGGGAGATTGACGCTGACCGCGCCGCCCAGGCTGAGCTGCCGAGGGACGTCGCCGACGCCGTGCGAGCGCGGATCGCCGTCTTGGCGCCAGAGGATAGGGACCTGCTCGAGAAGGCCGCGGTCTTCGGCGGCAGCTTCTGGCGCAGCGCGTTGACCTGCCTCTGTCGGCTCGAGCGTGAGGTGCAAGACAAGGCGCGGGTCTGGACCGCTGACACGTTGGCCCAACAGGTCCGCGAGCGTCTCGAGCTGCTCTGCGTGCGTGGCTATCTGCGGCGCTTGGAGCCGACGCTCGCGGGGGAGGTCGAGTACGGTTTTCGTCGAGCCGTGGAGCGCGAGCATGTCAGTCAGCTGATCGACGAGGAGCGGCGGAAGGGTTACCACCTCTTGGCCGCGCAGTGGCTCGAGACCCGCCGAAAGGAGCGCAGCGAGCCGCAGCTCGAGGAGCTGGCCTCGCACTACGAGCGCGGCGGCGCGGCGCAGCGCGCGGCCTACGCCTTCATCCACGCGGGCGACAAGGCCCGGGCCCGCTTCGCCAACGGTCAGGCTATCGCCTACTACGAGCGCGGCTTGGCGCTCCTCGACGACGCCGATGTCCTCGCGCAGATCGAGGCGCTCCATAACCTCGGCGACATCTACGAGCTCGTCGGTCGCTACGGCAGCGCCCAAGAGAGCTTCGCCGAGATGCTGCGCCTGGCCTGGCTAGTCGACCACCGCGGCAAGGGCGGCGCGGCGCATCGGCGGCTCGGGCGACTTCATCGCACCATGGGCGCGATCGAGAGCGCGATCACCCACCTGCGAATGGCGAGGCGACTCTTCAGGCTGGTCGACGACGGGCGCGGTGTCGCCGCGACCCTCGATGACCTGGGCTGTCTGCTGGCCGACAAGGGCGAGTACGACAACGCCCTCGAGCACCATCGGCGGGCGCTGTCGCTGAAGCGCGACATCGGTGATCAACGCTCCATCGCGGTCTCTTTGCACCATATGGGTATCGCCTACGATGAGTCGGGCGTGTTCGCCGAGGCCCAAGACTGCTTTCGCGAGGCGCTCGACCTGCGTCGCGGGGTCGGCGACCGGCTCGGCGTGGCCGACACTCTAGACAGGTTGGCGGCCGGGCATCGCGCGCGGAGCGACTACACGCGGGCGCGGGAGAGCTGGCTCGAGGCGCTGGCCGTGGCCCAGGAGATCGGTGATCGGGCGCAAGAGGCCCGGGTGCTGCTTCGTCTCGGCGAGAGCCTGATCCAGCTGGGGCGCCTCGATGAGGCGGACCAGCGTATCGTCGAGGCGACGAGCCTCTCAGAGCGCCTCGGCGACCGGCTGCTGCGTATCGAGGCCCACCGCACGAGGGCCGAGCTGGCGCTCGCGCAGGGTGACCTGGAGGCCGCGCGAGACGAGGCCGAGGCGGCCTACGCCCTGGTCGAGGAGGTGCAACTCGAGCCGCAACGCGGGCTGGCGCTGCGATCGCTGGGCGAGATCACCGCCGCGCAGGCGATGAAGAGCCAGGGGGCCGAGCTCCGTCAACGGGCGCTGGAGCTCTTCGAGCGCGCGGCGGACGTCTTCTGCGCGCTGGGCAACGACCTCGAGCTGGCGCGGACCTGCGCGCTGCTCTCCAACGCTCACGATCGGTTGGGCAACGTCGCCGAGGCGGCGAGCTACCGGCAGCGCGCCGACGAGACCTTCGCCCGGCTCGCCGGCGAGGACTCGACGGCGGGGGTGGAGGCGCTCGAGCCCGTCCCCAGCGTCGAGGAGCTGCCCCCGCTCGAGGTCGACGAGAGCCTGCTCGACCAACGGGAGACGATCCGCGTGCCTCCCGAGGACGTCGGCGAGCTCCGCTCGGTGTTGTCCTCCCGAGCCGAAGACCTGCCGATCGCCGAGCCGGAGAAGCGCGACACGGTGGTGCTCTGCGAGCAGCCATCGACGCCGATCGATCCCGCCGAACGCGTCCGGCCGCCGAGCGCCGAAAGAGAGGGGAGCAAGACCACGCCAACCGAGCCGAGCGGTGTTGCCACGATCACGACGGGGGAGAGCGACGGCGAGGGCGACGGTGACGGTGAGCTCAGCGCTTCGGAGGACAACGCCTCTGAGGAGACGAAGCCTGGGGATCCCACCGCGTGATGACCATCGACTATGGCAAGGTGCCGAGGGCTCTGCGTTCGCTCTGTCAGACCTTGCAGCACGCAGGCCATCGAGCCTTCGTCGTTGGTGGCAGTGTCCGTGACCTGCTGCTGGGGCGCGCGGTCTCGGATTGGGATGTTACGACCTCGGCGCGTCCTGAGCAGGTGCAGCGCCTCTTTCGCAAGACCATCCCCACCGGTATCCAGCACGGCACCGTGACCGTGCTCCTCGATCACGAGGCGATCGAGGTCACGACCTTTCGGGGCGAGGGCGCCTACTCGGACGGACGGCGACCCGACAGCGTCGAGTTCGTCAGCGAGCTCGAGCGAGACCTCGAGCGTCGCGACTTCACGGTCAACGCGATCGCCATCGATCCGGCCCGTGAGGCGATCGAGGATCCCCTCGGCGGGCGGCGCGACCTCGCGCGCCGGCTGATCCGGGCCGTCGGCGATCCGCGGGCGCGCTTCGATGAAGACGGCCTGCGTCCGCTGAGGGCGGTGCGCTTCGCGGCCGTGCTGGGGTTCGAGATCGAACCCTCGACGCTGGCCGCGATCCCCGCGACGCGGGAACGTTTTCGTGTGGTCTCTGCCGAGCGGGTGCGCGTCGAGCTCCTGAAGCTGCTCGGCGCCGAGAGGCCCTCGCGGGGCCTGGAGCTCTTGCGTCGCTCGCAGCTGCTCGATGAGATGCTGCCGGAGCTGCTACCGACCATTGGGCTGACGCAGAACCGCTACCATATCGACGACGTCTGGCAGCACACCCTGAAGGTCCTCGATGGCGTCCCGGACCGCGGCGTGCTGCGCCTCGCCGCGCTGCTTCATGATGTCGCCAAGCCGGTCACCGCCAAGCCGCGGGAGGACAACCCCGCGGAGAATCGCTTTCTTCGACACGAGCGGATCGGCGCCGAGATGTGCGATGTCATCGCCAGGCGGCTGACCCTCTCCAACCGGCAGCGCGAGCAGCTCTGCCACCTCGTGCGCCACCACCTCTTCGCCCTCGAGAGCGAGCCGTCGCCGAGCAAGGCCGCGCTGCGCCGCTTCGTGCGGAGGGTCGGCGTCGAGCACCTCGATGATCTCTTCGAGCTGCGTCGCGCCGACGTCGCCACTCATGCCGACGGCGAAGCTCGCGTCGAGCAGCTCGCCGCCTTTCGCGCCAGCGTCGACGCGATCCTTGTCGAGCCGCCGCTCCAATCGGTCAAGGACCTGGCTATCGACGGTAACGCGCTAAAGGCCTATTTCGGCCGCCCTCCCGGTCGATGGCTCGGCGACATGCTGAAGACGATGCTAGAGCGCGTGACGGAAGAGCCCAGCCTGAACACCCCCGAAGAGCTCCTCGCCCTGGCCAAAGAGCTCGAGCGCTGACCCGCTTCCCTCCCGTCGCCGCGCTGGTCTGCGACATCCCAGCGGTTGTCGCTCGTCGGTTGCGTGCGACCAGCAGGCGCCCTTCTCGCTCCTACGCCGTGATTCCGCATCCGTCGCGCAGCTCGGTCCGGTAAGCTGATCAGCGCTCTAGAGCGCTGACCAACTGACCTCCCGTCGCCGCGCTGGTCTGCGACATCCCAGCGGTTGTCGCTCGTCGGTTGCGTGCTCCCAGCAGGCGCCCTCCTCGCTCCTACGCCGTGATTTCCGCATCCTTCGCGCAGCTCGGTCCGGTAAGCGGGTCAGCGCTCTCGAGTCGGAGAGCTAGACTCGGAGAGCTGGCGCTGACGAGAGGTCATCGAAGCCTCTGAACCGCTCCACCACCGCGGCGCGTCGCGTTAGCATGGGGTCCCGACCCGCTGTCGGGGAGGAGGGAGCATCATGAGCGTCAGCGACCACGAGCGGATCAGGCTGGTCCGCGGCGATATCACAAGGCTCGAGGTCGACGCGATCGTCAACGCGGCCAACGAGAGCTTGCTCGGCGGCGGTGGTGTCGATGGCGCGATCCATCGCGCGGCCGGCCCCGAGCTGCTCGCCGAGTGTCGCACCTTGAAGGGCTGCAAGACCGGCCAGGCCACGATCACCGCGGGCTACCAGCTCCGGGCCAGGCACGTGATACACACGGTCGGGCCGGTCTGGCGTGGCGGGGGCGGCAACGAGGCCGAGCTCTTGGCGTCGTGTTATCGCGAGAGCCTGAAGCTCGCGATCTCGCGGGGGCTGAAGACGCTGGCGTTCCCGGCGATCAGCTGCGGCGTCTACCGCTACCCGCCCGATCAGGCGGCGCGCGTCGCGGTCGACACGATCAGAGAGGTGCTCGCCAGCGAGGCGGGGCAGGGGATCGAGGAGGTCCTGCTCTGCTGCCTCGGCGACGACGTCGCCGCCGCCACGCAGAAGGCGCTCGTTCGCTAGCCGAGAGCGCTAGCCATTCTGGGTCCGTTTCAACCGATGTCCCAATGGACGCGTTCGTTCATCCGCTCGCAATACGCGACCATCGCCTCGCTCTCCCTCGCCGCGACCAAGATCGGGTGCTCCGCGGGCGTGCGGCGCAGGTGCTCGACCATCGCGTACACCGAGCAGTCGAACGACGTCGGCGCGTCGCCGAGGAGGAAGGGCTTGTCGGGCTCTTCTCGCTTGATGGTGGGTAGCTAGGAGGCATCGGTCCCTCTGAGTAGACTGGGAAGTGACCAAACCAACCAGGCACTCAGGAGGGCCCGATG
>PDWJ01001382.1_pt1 | contig 31476 bp, 31 predicted proteins | sample 1430881 | NCBI WGS metagenome assembly PDWJ01 (sample SAMN01162460, study PRJNA174530) | Oral metagenome, whole genome shotgun sequencing project. | biome: Marine environment; feature: Marine mammal; material: Swab sample of the gingival sulcus; isolation source: swab sample of gingival sulcus...
TGCGACGATAAGCGCAGCACAGCTGCGAAGTTGTCGAATAGATAAACATGTTTATCGAGCGGGCCATCTTTGCCGTCGTAAATGGCATAGCCAACGCCGCTAACTTCTGTCTCGTCTGTGAAGCTAAAGGTATAGCTACCATCAGCGTTTTTAACGCTGTTTAGTTTTTCAAGGCTATCATTAAGTGGCATGACAATGCCATCAAATTGATTTGGCACAGTGTTTCGGTCGGGGTAGACATTAATCGTAGTTGGTTTTAGCTTAAATGTCTTATCTTCGGCCTTTTGCATGACGCCCTTTTCGATTGACTTATCGAAAATCAGCTGCGAAATTTCTGGTTTCATATTGTAGAATAGATACTCCTCTTTTTCGCTAACCACTTCTTCGGGCACGATAAAGAGCATAATAAATAGTATAATCAGCGTCAGAAATAACTCGGTATAAAAGTAAAAGCCGCGCGAAGATATCTTTAGTTCTTTGCCAATTTGGGTTATCATTTTCATATTAGTCACCCACTTCGTAGCTTAGTTCTTGTCCAGTCAGTTCAATAAATATCTCTTCTAAGGTGGCCTCTTTACTGTGCAGTGTCAGTATTTCTCTTTGGTCGATAATTTGGTCGATAATGGTTTTTAACAGTTCTTTTTCAGCGGCTATTTCGGGTCTTAATTTTTTAATTATCGGGTTATTGTCTTCTAAGTATTCAACTTCAATAATCTTTTGACCGTACTTTAGTTTTAAATTTTTCGGGCTGTCAATGACGACAATTTTACCATTGACAATAAAGCCAACTCTATCACATAGTTCATCGGCAATGTACATATTGTGCGTGGTTAAAAAACAGGTGGTGCCATTTTTGTTTTCATCTCTGATGATTTGTTTTATCTTGGCAGAAATTTTGGGGTCGAGCCCCGTCGTCGGTTCATCTAAAAACCAAATTTTAGGATTGTTAATTAGAGATCTGGCAAAGGTAAGGCGGTGTTTCATGCCCTTGCTAAATTCGCCGGCTTTTTTCTTTTCGTTGCCAGCCAGACCAACTAAGTCAATCAGCGCTTGCGGGTCTCGCGTCGGCACGTCGAACAACTTGGCGTAGTACTTTAAGTTTTCTAGCGCAGTTAGTTTCGAATAGACATTTGACTGTTCAAAGCTGACGCCAATGTCGTTAAAGCGCTTTTTATCTTCTTTGCTGAGGTCGTATTTATCGACGACGACATGACCTTTTTGCAGCGGCAAAAGCCCAGTCAGAATATTTTGCGTGGTCGATTTACCGGCGCCGGAAGGCCCCAAAAAGCCGAATATTTCACCTGGCTTAATCTGAAAACTGATGTCGTTGACAGCGTAATTTTGATCGTTGCTGTAAGAATGGAACAGGTTTTCAACTTTAATCATCTAAGACCTCCTCTTTGTAAAAAATGCGCTTTAATAAATTGAGGTGAGAATCAATTTCTGCGGAAATGTTTTTCAGAAGCTCGCTGTCGGTTGCATTTAGTTCAGGCTTATAGTTTGCACCGATGCCTTCTAAAGTCCATTGCAAGATATTCATCGCTTTTTCAGCTAATAGTGTTTCGCCAAATTTAGCTAAATAGGGATAGTCCAAAAGTATTTCAGATTTTATCAACCAGACTTGCTTAAGGCGTTTAAATAAGTCGGGTTCTGACCAATCGATCTGGCAATCAAGTGCGTTTATAATAATTTCAAAAGACCAGTTGCTTAAATAGTTGTACAGCGTTTTTTTATTAGTAAAATAGTGAAATAGTAAGCCCTTTGAAATGTTGGCGTTTTTGACAATGTTATTGGTCGACGCCTTGTCGTAACCGTGCTTGCCAAATTCTTCTAATGCGGCATTGATGATGCGTTGTTTTTTAGCTGGGCTGAGCGCTTCAAATGTGCTGTTCACAAATACCTCCTGTCGTAATTGACCATTTCGGTCAATTACAGTGTAGCGCAATTGACCAGAGTAGTCAATAAAAAAGCATATCCGGTAATATCGAAATGATAAGCGGGGATTTTGTCATGTCGACCGGAGCAATGAAATTGCGCAGTGGAGACATCTTGCTTTTGATTTTGACTTTAACGGTTTTGACTTTGCTTTCCACTTTCGACTTTCAACTGGTCTCCTGACCACCTGACCACCAACCGCCTGAAATAATCGGGTACAATTACCCTTATTTTTTAGTGAAACACTTTACTTTACTGTGCGACAGGTATATAATATTGAAATAAAAGGGCACAATTACCCCGATTTTTCAAGAGGGAGGTCTTAATATGGAAATTAAAAGAGATAAATATCTACAGGCGCTAATTGACCGCATGCACAATGGTTTAGTTAAGGTTATTACCGGTATCAGAAGAAGCGGCAAATCGTATCTTGTCTTTCGCTTATTTAAAAGTTATCTATTAAGCCAGGGGATAGAGCAGAACCACATAATAGAAATTCAATTTGACAGAAGAGAAAATGCAAAGTATAGAGACCCCGACTTTGCATTAGACTATATTAAACAACTTTTACTCGACGATGGTCGCTATTATATACTTTTGGATGAAGTTCAACTATTGGATGCATTTGAAGATGTGTTAAATTCGCTGCTCTACATCCCAAATGTTGATTTATATGTTACTGGCAGTAATTCAAAGTTTTTGTCAACAGATATTATAACTGAATTTCGCGGTAGAGGAGATGAAGTTCACGTTTATCCGCTCAGTTTTAAAGAATTCTTTAGCGTTTATCAACATGATGTTTACCAGGCGTGGGCAGACTACGTCACCTATGGTGGGTTGCCCCTGACCGCTACCATGAAAAACGACGAACAAAAAATAGCCTACCTAACTAAATTGTTTCAAGAAACCTATATCAAAGACATTACCGAAAGGCATCGCATTGAGAAACTACAGGAATTAAATGATATTATCAACATTTTGGCATCGGCTATCGGTTCGTTGACAAATCCATCTAAAATTCAGGCGACCTTTAAAAGTAAAATGGCGTCGGATATTAGCCTAAATACAATTATTCGTTACATAGAAAACTTAAAAGATGCATTTCTTATAAATGAAGCACATCGCTATGACGTCAAGGGCAGAAAGTATATTGGCACGCCGCTTAAATATTACTTTGAAGACATCGGTTTGCGCAATGCGCGCTTGGGCTTTAGACAAGTTGAAGAAAATCATCTTATGGAGAACATCATTTACAACGAGCTCAAAATGCGCGGTTATCAGGTAGATGTTGGCATGGTTACCAAGCGCTTGAGAAGTGATGATGGGAAAATGCAAAAAAAACAGCTTGAAATTGATTTTATTGCAAATCTGGGCAGCAAAAGATATTATATTCAATCGGCATTTAACATGCCCAGTGAAGAGAAGATAAAGCAAGAAAAGGCGTCGTTGATTAGCGTAAATGATTCATTTAAAAAAATAATTATAGTTAAAGATGTCATTAAAGTAAAACGCGATGACTACGGCATTGTGACGATAAGTATTTACGATTTCTTGTTAAATGAAAACAGTTTAGAGTTTTAGAGGTAGATATTTCAACGCTCTTTTTATTGACAAAAGAATTAAAACGTTTTATACTATATTTAGATATTTAGACAATCATCTAAATAAGGAGCTGCTATGAATGATTTATTTAAGGCGTTGTCCGATCCAACGCGACGCAGAATACTTGAATTGCTCAGAAAGAGTGACTTGAGCGCGGGCGACATTGCAGCGGCATTTAATATTTCTAAGCCGTCGATTAGCCACCATTTAAGTATTTTGAGACAAGCCGATTTAGTGTCGAGCGAAAAGGTCGGTCAAAGCGTTATTTATTCGCTAAACACATCGGTCTTTGACGATTTAGTGCATTGGATTTATCAGTTTAAACTGGGAGGTGACAAATGAAAAAGCTGGACAAAACGACGTTGTATTTGGGGGTATTCTGTATTGTTGCGCTAATTGCGACAATTGCCGTATACAGTAAATTGCCGCAAACTATTGCAACGCATTTTAATATCGACGGCGAGGTAGATAAATATAGCGACAAGTCTGCCGTATTTATAACGGGCGTTCTGCCGTTGGCAATTTTAATTCTGATGACAGTATTACCGAAAATTGATCCGCGTTCTGAAAACTATCAAAGGTTTAAAGTGCCCTATGCGGTTATCAAGACGGTGACGGTAGTCTTTTTAATTGGCATACACGGGTTAATGGTTTTGTATACGCTAAAGGTGATTGACAACCCATCCAGTGCGATTAGTTTTTTGGTGGCGCTATTATTTATCGCAATGGGCAATTACTTACCTAAGGTTAAGCACAATTACTTTGTCGGCATCAGGACGCCGTGGACGCTCGCCAGTGAAACCAGCTGGCGCATAACCAACCGGATTGCCGGTTATATGTTTACGGCACTTGGGCTATTGACAGTAATCAGTTTGTTTATTGCACAAAAGCTAGCCTATTATCTGATGGTGGGTGGTGCACTCGGCACAGCGGTTGTCGTCACCATTATTTCTTATATCGTCTTTAAAAATGAAAAGAACAGTGCTCTAAAATAGGCGATTGCAATTATATAGCGCCGGTCAGATAGAAATAGATTTTGACTTTTAATAAGGCGCCTGTTTTTGTGTAAAGCTGAGAACAATCTGGGGAAAAGGTATTTAAGCTTTATTAGTCTAATTGTCTATCACACGTGATTGACATACAGAACTTATTGTAGATTGCCATTGACTATTTGAAAAGACAATGGTAAACTTTTATTAGTTCCAAAAAACAGAAGTAATATAAAATAAGGAGGGGAGGAGTATGCTGGTAATGAATTTAGTAGTAGATAATTTATTTGCATTCAACAATTTTAATATTAATTTCTCTTATCCCAAAAAAATCGTAAATTCAACCATAGAAAATGAGCACTTAGTAACTAAACCAAATTTTAGATATAAAAAGGTCAATATTATTATGGGGGCAAACGCATCTGGTAAAACATCTCTTGGTCTTGCACTTATGTCGATTTTTAATTTTATGTCGAGACGCAATATTGATTTTTTATACAAACATGTTAGAAAAAAATCTCTTAATGCATCTTTTGAAATCGATTTCTTAGTTGATGAAGATAGTTTATATAGAGTGGTGTGTAACATTATCGGAAAATCACGTGTCGAGTCAGAACAAATGGAAATTGATATCGATATATACAAAGTTAATATTCGCAAGAATGATTCTTACGAGTCTTGTATAAAAAGATTGAAAAAAGTGGATTTTGAACAAAATACTAATGACATAGAAAAACTCAAAATACTTCCTAATTATGGCTGGGCTTTTTCATTAACTCAAGGTGAAAAAATGACCTTAGATATGCAACAATTAGATTTGAAAGTTTTAGAAATTGTCTTACAAGCTTTGGATACGGATATTGTGTCAGTTAAACCGTTAGACGAAGTTAAGAACAGTTTTATTATACATAAAAAGGATGATAGCATCATCATTCAAGAAGGTGAAGTCATAAGAGACAATAAATTGTCAAGTGGTACAAGAGCTGGTTTGCAAGTCGCCGATATGATAAGTTCAATCAAAATGCACAATAACGGCTTTTATTATTGTGACGAAAAGTTTTCTTTTATTCATTCGGATATTGAGAAAGCGCTTCTCAGTATAATGATTTCATTGTTAAATAATCGAGAGCAACTTTTTTTTACTTCGCACAATATGGAATTATTAGAAATGGATTTGCCAAAACACAGCTTTACCTTTTTGAGGAAAAAAGATGATATAGAAGTCGTTTATCCTGACTCATATATAAAGAAAAATGATATTTCTTTGTATAATGCTGTAAAAAATGATGTGTTCAATTGTAATCCCAGTGTAGACAAAATATATGAATTAGAGAATTTATAATATGAGGAGGAATAGAAAAATTGTCTACTTAGTAGAGGGGGAAAACGAAAAAACTATGATAGATTGCATTAAGAATACTTACGTTGTTTCAGGCAGGGTATCAGTTTTTAATGTAACTAGTAAAAAGCTAACAAAATCAAAAATTAGAACATACGCGCCAAACACAACTGTTGTTTTAGTTTTTGATACGGATGTTTGTGAATCTATAAACGTAAGTATGTTAATTGAAAATATAAGAATTCTTCAAAGTGCAAACAATGTAGAAGAAGTAATTCTGATTCCGCAAGTAAAAAACTTTGAGGATGAGTTGATGAGGTCGACAAATATTTCTAAAATTACTGACTTTACAAATTCAAAGTCAAAATCGGATTTTAAGAGAGATTTTAATAAATTGGAGAAAGACCTTTTGAGAAAACTTCAATCTTTTGATTTTAATATTGATTTGTTATGGAGCGAGTCACCGCCTGGAGCGTTTAGTAGATTTAGCAATAGTTTTAACAGAATTAAAACTCATAGCAAATATCGCAACATTTAAGTATAATCGTTTTGGCTTAGAAAATAGTTTACTAATAGTTTGACGTTTAAGTATTTTGTTATGTTATAACAATGTGTTTAAAGGCCATTAAAAAAGGGGTAGATATATCTTGTAGTTAATGATAACAAATAGGAGGATTTATGAATATTACATTTGCAGGCAACCCTGTTACAATCACGGGCAACCCGACGGTTAGAGAACAAGAAGCACTCAATTTTACGGCTGTTAAGCAGGATCTTAGCCCCTTTGACTTTTACGCAGAAACCGAAGGCAAGGTAAAGGTGATTAGCGTCGTGCCGTCTGTCGATACGGGCGTTTGTGCACTTCAGACGATTCACTTTAACGAAGAGGCGGGAAAACTCAAAAACGACGTCGTCGTGATTACGATTTCGGTAGATTTGCCATTTGCACAAGGGCGTTTTTGCGCCGCTAAAGACATCGAAAACTCGATTGTGGTTTCTGACCACAAGGCGCTCGACTTTGGTGAAAAGTACGGCTTTATCATAGACGAATTTAGACTTTTGACGCGCGGCATCGTCGTCGTCGGTCGCGACAACATCGTCAAATACGTCGAGTACGTCCCAGAAGTGACCAATGAGCCGGATTACGACAAGGCGCTGGAAGTCGTCAAGAAAATGTTATAAAGGATATTGACATCCGTTCGCAATGTTGGTAAACTAAGGTGAACGATCTTCAGGGCGGGGTGTAAGTCCCCACCGGCGGTATAGCCCGCGAACCCTTCAGGGGTTGATTCGGTGAAATTCCGAAGCCGACAGTGATAGTCTGGATGGAAGAAGATAATGGATAGTGTCTGATTTTGCCCTTATCGTTTGGTGAGGGCTTTTTATTTTGCGGAGGGTTATATGTCTAAGAAAACAAATCGCTTGGTAAAAATTGCAATTTTGTCGGCGACGGCATTTGTCGTCATGTTGTTGGAGACGCCGCCGCTGTTTTCGACCTTTTTAAAGCTCGATTTTAGCGATGTTATCGCCGTCATTGGCGGCTTTGCAATAAGTCCGTTAGCCGGTGTCGTGATACAGCTGGTCAAAAACTTATTGCACCTGATGATGTCCAGTACGTCGGGGGTCGGCGAGCTCGGCAACTTTATCGTCGGCGGCACCTTTGTCTTTGTCGCGGCGTATTATTATCACCGCAACAAGAGCAAAAAGCAGGCGATTGTTTCGCTGGTGTTGGCGACGCTGGCGATGACGATTATCGCGGTTTTGGCGAATCTCTATATTCTCTTGCCGCTTTACGCCAATGTATTGGGCTTCACCACGGAGGCGGTCGTCGCACTAACCGGTAAGGTCAATCCGATGGTACACACTAAAATGGACTTTGTGCTATTTGCCATTGCGCCGTTTAACGTCGTCAAGGGCATAATCGTGTCAATTGTCACCTTTGCGATTTATAAAAACATTTCTAAATATCTATAAGAATTAAAAAGAGCTGTTACGCTAATGTAGCAGCTCTTTTTTAGACCCGAGATTTCTCGATTCTGTAAAAATGACTAGTGCAATCGAAATGACAGTAGTGGAAATCGGGCATTTTTCAGCGGTCTGGCTATAGTTCAATGCTTTCGCCGATCTTAGGCGTATGAATGCGGTCGGCGTCGTTTTTAACCAATTCGCTGAGCGCGGCAATTGACTCCGCTTCACCGTGCGTCAGAATGAGGTCAGTATGGTGACCAGTAGAGCGAATCCAATTGACTAAATCGCGCTGGTCGCCGTGTCCGGAATAGCCGCTGAGGCGATATTTTTTTGCTTTGTTGGCAATCGTCTCTTGCAATATTTCAAGCGTCGGCGTATCTTCTAAAATTGCTCTGCCCAGCGAGCGCTCAGCTTGGTAGCCGACAAAGATAATCGCCGTCGAAGGCTTCCACAAATAGTGCTTTAAGTGGTGACGAATGCGGCCGGCGTCGCACATGCCGCTTGCCGAAATGATAATTTTGGGGTTTTCATCTCTGTTTAGCGCCTTAGAGCGATCGTTTTCCTTGACGATTTTTAGCCTTTCCGGTGCAAATGGCGACTGTCCCTTATCGAGCAGTTCGCGCAGTTCGGGGCGCAGCAGGGCGATGTGGTGCGTGTATACCTCAGTGGCGTTGATCGCCAATGGGCTGTCGACGTAAATCGGGTATTTGGCTATTGCAGAATTTGGGTTTTCCTCCGTATATGTAAATATATCATATAGAATCTGCTGCGTTCTACCGACTGAAAATGCCGGGATAATCGCCGTGCCGCCGTTGCCAAGCGTGCTCTCTAACGCTTCGATTAAGCTGGCGATGCGGTCTTTCGGCTCGGGGTGCAGGCGGTTGCCGTAAGTCGATTCACTGATGACGATGTCGCTCTTGGGCGGCGTTTCACCTGCCGGCAAAAGAATTGGATTATCGGTGCCGACGTCGCCCGAAAAAGTGATGGTCTTGCCTTCCAGCCAAAGCGTTGCGCTACAGGCGCCCAGCAAGTGACCGGTGTGGTTGAGTTGCAGTTTAATATTTTCGTCGATTTCGATAATGGTGTTGGTGTCGATTGGATTAAACATTGCCATGGCACTTTCGACGTCGTCCGTATCGTAAATTGGCTCAATGTGGTCTAAGCCGGCGCGGTCGCGCTTTTTATTCTCCCACTGTGCGTCGTATTCTTGAATTTTAGCGGCGTCCATCAAGAGAATCTCCGATAAATCGCGCGTTGCTCGCGAACAGTATATTTTGCCGATAAAGCCGTCTTTTACCAGTTTGGGTATTCTGCCCGAATGGTCGATGTGCGAGTGCGTTAAAATCATCGCCTCGATTTCGGTTGGGTCGTAGTCAAAGCCGTCGCCGTTCGTCTTTTCCAGTTCGGGGTCGCCTTGAAACAATCCGCAGTCGATAATGTACTTTTTGCCGGCAGTTTCCAAAACGTAATTTGATCCGGTTACACATTCGGCTGCGCCGTGAAAGTTAATAATCATGTTGTCCTCCTTAATCGTTAAAAAGATATTTCAAAAAAAATTAAATTAGTGGGTGAATTCTGGCCTCGATTACGTTATACTATTATCAGGTTATCATTTTACTAGAATCTCAAACTGGAGGGAGAATATAATGAAAATGTTGAGAATCATAGAAAAAAGACACTCTGTTCGCGATTTTCGCGACAAGGCACTCAACGCTGACGACTTGGCGAGCGTTGATCAGTATATCAATAGTTTACCACAAATTAGTGACGACGTAACGGTAACTTTAACAAAAATTGAAGATGCTGAAGAATGTTATCGTCACCTCGACGGTCACGCCGGCTACAATGGCGTTATGATTAAAGCGCCGTACTACGTAATCGTCAGTGCGACAAAGAATCCAAATGGCATAAAGGCGGGTGGTTATGCTGGCGAGTGGTTTATATTAAATTTGACGAGACATAATATCGGCACTTGCTGGATTTCGGCAAATCACAGCGAAAAAAGAGTTGGCGAGTACATTAATTTGCCGGCGGATCAAGAAGTCGTCGCCATTATCGCTTATGGTTATCCGGAAAGCGAAGCGCGCGTTTCTAATATCTTTGGCAATCGCGAGGGCAATATTACAAAAGTGGAGTCGTCTTATTCTGAAGCGCCGGTCAGTAGTCGTATGTCGTTAGAGAAAATTGTACACATCAATCAATGGGGGAACTTGGCATCGCTTGAGCGACTCGAAGAACTGGGGTATGACGACGTGTTTTACTACATGCGTTTAGCGCCGTCATCGGTTAACCGTCAACCCTGGCGCTTTTTGATTAAGGGTGGCAATTTTGTGCTTTGCATCTCGCGCGAAGACGGTTATGATAACGATCACTTGGCGCGCCTCGAAGCCGGTATTGCAATGCTCTATTTTGAAGTTGCCATGCACGATTCGGGTCTCCCGGGCAAGTGGTATTTTGAAGAGTTGGATAAAGACTATCAAACGCCGGACGAATATTTGGTTGCTGCAGTATATAGATTTAACTAATCTCATGAGGTGATATGAAGAGAATAATCAGTATTTTATTAATAGTTGTCGTCGTGCTCAGCGGCTGTAGTGGCGGTGTTGCGAGCAATGTGGAAACCACCGAACAGACCACTGCGACGACGGAATCTGCCGAGGCGCGCGCTGCGCGCCTCGCAGCGGAAAAAAAGCAGGCCGAAGAAGAAGCCAAGCGCAAAGCGGAAGCTGAGGCCAAACGCAAGGCAGAGGAAGAAGCTAAGCGCCGCGCTGAACTGAGAGCGCGTACCGTATACGCAAAGAAGCAGATAGCGCTGTACAGCGACCCTGAATTGACGACGCCGCTAGAATTAGACGTCGAAGTCGCCAAGCGCACGCCGCTTTTGACGACTGAAAAAGTCAAAGGCGAAGCAGATGAGTTAAAGGCCTATCAATTTGAGAAGGTGGGGGACCTCGAACAAACTGGCTACGTCAATGCCGAAGATGTCGTGGCGTCACTTGCCGACTTTATCAGAAGACCGGTTGACAATGTCGATTACACTTATTTTGAGCGACGCGTCATCGAGGAGCGTCCGCCCGTAAAGGTGAAGGGACTTTACGTCACGCAGTATACCGCTGGCAGTTCTGAACGAATGGACGGATTGATTGAAATTGCCAACCAGACGGATATCAATGCCTTTGTCATCGACGTTAAAGACGACAATGGCAATTTACTCTTTCATTCCAAGACGGCAGAATCGATAATGCCGGAACTGAATGAAAAAGTGGCAATTAAAGACATTGCTGCCTTTGTTAAAAAGTTAAAGGACAATAATATCTACTTAATTGCCCGCATCGTTACGTTTAAGTCGCCGCAATACGCCGCAAAGTATACCGATCGCGCGATTACGCGACCGGATGGTTCACTCTATAAAAAGGGCGACGGCATCGCTTGGGCAACTGCTTACGACCGCGAGTTGTGGGATTATGTGCTCGGCATCTGCGATGAGGCTGCCGCTGTCGGCTTCGATGAAATACAGTTTGACTACGTGCGCTTTCCGGTGGTATCCAAATCGGATAATGCAACAATTGACTATCACAACGCATTGGAGGAAAGCAAAGCCGAAGTCATTCACAAATTTTTGCGCCATGCCTATGAGCAACTGGCGGATAAAAAAGTCTATATAACTGCCGATATCTTCGGTTGGTCGGGCAGTGCCATCGGCGACGAGGGCATTGGACAGCACTGGGAATCGATGGCTAATGCGGTCGATTACGTTGCGCCGATGATGTACCCGTCGCATTACGGCAAGGGCAATTACGGCATTAAGTATCCCGATACCAAGCCGGCGGCGACGATTGACGCGTCTATTAAAGATATATTGGCGCGCAACGCCAACTTGGAAACGCAGCCGATTACGCGACCGTGGATTCAGGATTTTACGGCGAGTTGGCTCGGCAGAGGGCGCTACATTAAGTATGGTGCAGGCGAAGTGCGGGCACAGATAGATGCTTTAAAGGCAAATGGTGTAGATGAGTACATGGTATGGAATTCGAGTAATAATTATCACGCAGATGCATTTAAGAATGAGGGTGAAGAATAATGTTGAATAAGAATATTGCCAAGGCGTTATTGCAAATTAAAGCAGTTTCGGTGGTCGACAAAGATCATTTGTTCACTTGGGCATCGGGCATTAAATCGCCCATCTACTGCGACAATCGCATGACGATGAGCTTCCCTGAGGTGCGCGCCCAAATCGCCGACGGCTTTGCCGCAGTTATCAAAGAAAAGTATCGTGACGTAGAGGTTATCGCCGGCACTGCGACAGCCGGCATACCGCACGCCGCGTGGTTATCCGAACGCCTCGCTTTGCCGATGGTTTACGTCAGAAGCTCTGCTAAGGGGCACGGTAAGGGTAATCAAATTGAGGGCGCCAGTGTAGCGGGTAAGCGCGTCGTGTTAATCGAAGACTTAATTTCAACTGGCGGCAGTTCTCTGCAGGCGGTCGAGGCACTGCGCGCAGCGGGCGCTGAAGTCCTCGTCGTCGCGGCAATTTTCTCGTATAATTTCGACGAGGCGAGCGAGCGCTTTGCCGCCGCTAAAATGCCGTTTTTATCTTTAACCGACTACCAGACACTCTTGCCGGTGGCGGTCGAGCAGGGCTATATTACGGAAAGCGATCGCGCAGAGCTCGCGGCATGGCGAACTAACCCACGCGTCTTTACAGAGTAGTGTGAGCTATGAGGAGAAGGAGAATTGCCGGAGCGTTAGATAAATTTTTATCGTATCAGAGCTATGCACTATTAGACGATGGCCAGACAAATATAAAGTTGAAGAAATTTGCCGAGGGCGCTGATTTGCACGTAGAGGTGGGCAGCGGTCGCGGCGGTTTTTTATGTCAAATGGCGCAGCTTTATCCCGATAAAAAGTTTGTCGGCATCGAATTAAAAGAAGAACTGTTGATTAGCGCAGTCGAAAAGGCGGCTGTGGCAGAACTAGATAATTTGATATTCGTCAGGGGATATGCCGAGAATTTTCAGAAGTGGTTTGAAGAAATTGCCATTCAGACGCTCTACTTAAATTTTGTCGACCCCTGGCCGAGGCGGCGCAATGCCAGAAAGCGGTTGACGCACAGCAACTACTTGAAGCTGTATAAATCTCGTATGAAGCGCAACGCCGAACTGATTTTCAAAACCGATAATCGCTACTTGTATTTATTTTCAATTGTTGAATTGGCTAAATTTTTTAAAGTAGTGAGTTCAACGCACAATTTATACGCCGTGGGCGATCCTGCCAATGTGGCTACAGAGTACGAAAAACGCTATGTGGCTCAGGGTAAAAACATTTATAGAATAATCTGTAATAACGAGGAATAGCATGAAAAAAATGCTTAAATTTGTGATTAATAGCGCTATTTTAGGCATGTTGCTGCTGATCGGATACGTTTTTTATGCAACGTATCGCAATTCGGCTATGACCGGTGTCTTGACCTTTTATAATGCATCGACGCCTTTTCGCGTCTTGTTTTTATTCTATATGGTGGGCATTTCACTTTTTATAATCGTCGACAACAATCGACCCGCTAAGGCAATTTCGTGGTTGTTAATAATGATAGCGTTTCCGATTGTCGGCTTTTTATTCTACTTGGCATTTGGACGCAGTTTTCGCAAAGAAAAATTGGCGCGCGCTAAAAAGAAATACATGTTAAAGCATTTGGGCAATCGCGCAAATGCACAACTTGAATTTATCAAGCGGGCGGACGTTTTCAGCAATGCGGTGGCGTCAAAAAAATTGGTAAATCTGTTGATTAACAATACGCACGTGCCCTTTTGCACCGACAATGACGTCACCGTTTTTTTTGATGGCAAGGACATGTTTGAAGCCTTGCTGTCCGATATCAAAAAGGCGGAGCATCACGTACACTTAGAATACTATATTATACGCGATGATGAGACGGGTCGGCGCCTTAAAGATGCGCTGATTGAAATCGCCCGCGCTGGCGTCGAAGTGCGCTTAATATACGACGCCGTCGGCAGTTGGCGTTTGAGCAAGCGCTTTCTGAGCGACCTGCGTCTAGCGGGAGTTGACTGCAAGCCCTTTTTACCAGTTGTACTGCCATTTTTTAGCCGCCAAATAAATTATCGCAACCATCGAAAAGTTACGGTGATTGACGGCGTGGTCGGTTATTTAGGCGGCATGAATATTGGCGATGAATACCTTGGATTAGATAGCAGAGTAGGCTACTGGCGCGATACCAGCATGCGCATTGCAGGGGAATCGGTCGCGTCGATTGAAGGTTATTTTTTAATCGACTGGGTCTTTGTCAGCGGTGAAGAGCTTCCGGCAAATCGCTATCTAAAAGATGTTTACAGCAGTAGCCAAACCGTTATGCAGATTATGGCAAGTGGTCCCGATACCGACTGGGAGGCAATGTTACAAGCCTATTTTTTAATCATTGCCAATGCCACAGAGCGCGTTTGGATAACGACGCCCTATTTAGTGCCCAGTGAAAGCGTTTTAGAGGCTCTAAAAACTGCTGCGCTGTCCGGTGTCGACGTGCGCATCATTTTGCCCGCCAATCCGGATCACTTTTTTGTATTTTGGGCGAGCCGGGCAAATTTTAAAACGCTGATAAACGCCGGCGTAAAAATATATCTCTATAACGAGGGCTTTATACACGCTAAGACCATTATTGTCGATTGTGAAATTTCGACGATTGGCACGGCGAATCTAGATATACGCAGTCTTGAAATCAACTTTGAAATCAATGGTTTTATTTATGATAAAGTGATTGTTGAACAACTGGAAGCACAGTATTTAAAGGACATTGCAAAGTCTACCCAAATAACCAAACAGATGCACCGCAGCCGTCCTTGGTATCACATTATTTACGAGAGCGTGGGCAGACTGGTTTCGCCACTGTTGTAAGGAGTCAAAATGACATTGTATTTAATCATTATAATCGCCGCAATTGCATTCGACCAAATTTCAAAGTATTTAGCGGTCGTCTTTTTAAAGCCGATTGGCACATTTCCAATTATAAAAAACGCATTGCACTTGACCTATTCTGAGAATACTGGAGCGGCGTTTAGCATACTGCGCGGCAAGCAGCTGTTTTTAATTGGCATAACAATCCTCGCAATGCTCTTCATGTTGGGCTATCTCTATAAATGGTCGCAGGTCGATGGACAGTATTGGCAAAAGGTTTGTTTTGCACTAATCATCGGCGGCGGCATCGGCAACTTAATCGACCGAGTTAGAATTGGTTACGTCGTCGATTTTATCGATTTTAGACTCATCAATTTTGCAATTTTTAACGGGGCAGACAGTTTTATTGTGGTGGGTGTTATCGCATTGGCGACTTTGATGATTTTTAAACCGCAATGGTAGGTAGATAATGAAAATAGAACACGAGGCGCTATCGCGTAAAAATCGATTTCAAATCATGTTTTACGCCCTGCTAATCGGTCTTTTGGCAGGTGCGATTTCGATTGTTTTTCACGTTGTGCTATCTTTTTCTAAAAATGCCGTACAGGGATTAATCGCGTATAGTAGACCGCTCGTACTACTGTTACCCTTTATCGTCTACGGCTTTTTGTACTTTAGCGAACGACTGTTTACGCCCGGCAATACGGCGTTTGGCGCGCAGGCGGTAGAGCGCGAATTAAACGATATCGATCGACAATTGATGAAGCCGAATGGCGTTATACTGAAAGTCGTCAATACCATTATCGCCTTGACCAGTGGTTTTGCAGTGGGGCAATTTGGTCCTACGCTGCACATTGGCGGCGCGATAGGTTCCAATGTTGGCTATTATTTTAAGTTTTCCAAAAGCGTTATCCGCGCGCTGATCGGTTGTGGTGTCGCGGCGGCGATTTCGGCGATTATGCAAACGCCGTTATTTGCTACAATTTTCGTCATAGAAGTAATCTTTGCGAAGCGCTATTTTGATTATATGCTACCGGTTTTATTGTCCAGCTTAGTCGCTTATTTACTGAATTATAACGCGTTGGGCGACAATCGCATATTTGATTTGAGTAAAATTGTGCAAAGTGTCGACGTGACTGAAGAGTATTGGATTTCGATGGTCATCTTTGCCGTTTTGATGGGATTGATGGCAGTTGTTTATATTTACGCCTTGAGCTATTTTGAAAAGGCGCTTAAGCCGCATAAGCAAAAGCTATCGATCTATTTGATGTTGGCGAGTGCATTTGCCTTGCTCTATTATTTATTTCCGCTGGCGCACTATAGCGAACTCGCCGACATTTTGGATTTAATTGGACGCGCCGACGGTTTGATGTGGTTACTGTTTTTGTTGATTGCACGCCTTTTGGCGACGGCCTTACAACTCGGTTCCGGCGTTTACGGTGGCAATTTTTCGCCCGGCTTGACGATTGGCTTTATCTTTGGCGCGTTGATCAACGCCTTATTGGAACGCTTTGCAAATATGCAAATGGCGGTCGATTATTGGCTGCCGCTTTCGGCAGTGGCGATATTTAGTGGCTTTGCCCACGCACCGATTTCCGCCGTCGTATTGGCAGTTGAGTTAACGGGCAGCGCCTCGCTATTGGTGCCGGCGTTGTTCGTCGCTTTAATTAGTCATATGGTGTGCGATCTCATCGTAGGGGAGAGTATATATACTCTAAAATAATCAGACCGCTGACAAATATTTATACTCTTTTTTTAAACCCAGATTATTCACGCCAGTGCGTGAAAAGCGCTATAAGATTTGAGAATAGGTGCGTTATAAAAATTTAAGGCGTATCGAGTGAGTGTACGGTGAAAATTTTTAGAGCGCAGATATTCCAAAGATTGACGCGAATTTCGTGTAGTGGTGTGAGTATTCTGGGTTAAATACTTGATTAACAAAAATGTTGTTCTCTTTATTTCCTCGATTCCCTTAAATGAGAATAAAAAAACAATGAAAGACAAGTCGTTAGATTTATTGTAACGTTTGATGACAAGATAGTGGTTTTTCGCCTTTGACTTTCCTTTCAACTTTCGGCTTTCAACGTTCTACTGGTTTTTAACGCATTTGACTTTAACGCTTTCGCTTTTCCTTTTGACTTTCAACTTTCAACTTTCTACTTATCAACCATTTGTCGGGCAAAGGCGTCGATGCTCCCCGCGCCCATCATGATAATAAGCGTTTTATCGGTGATGATTTCCGCTAGTTTTTGCGGAATTTTTTTAAGTTCGCCAATGTAATGCGCTGTCTTTCCGCTCTGAGCTATCGCCGACGTTAAATCTTTTGAGCTGATATTGTATATATTGTCTTCTCGGGCGGCGTAAATATCCGCAATGAATACGTGATCGGCATTTTCAAAAGCAGTCGCAAAGTCGTCTATCATATTGGCAGTTCTGGAATAGGTGTGCGGTTGAAATACCACGCACAAATCGCTGTTCGGCAGTTTAGCTGCGTCGTCGATGGTCGCTTTGACTTCAGAGGGGTGGTGCGCGTAGTCGGAGATGACCGGAGCGCCTTTATACGTGCCGATTTTTTCAAATCGTCTATCGGAGTTGACAAATGTCTTGAGCACGTTGCTGATCGTGTTTAGCTCGGCGCCGTTGAGGTGACAGGCAGTGATTGCAGCGAGCGCGTTATAGACGTTAAATTTACCCATTAAAGGCAGTTCTAAAGTCGTTTGGTAAGCGCCTTTTATATATAGGTCGAAGGCGGTTTTAGTGGCGTCGCAGTACTGAATGTTCTTCGCCTGATAATCGGCTTCGCTATCTATTGCAAATGTCGTAATCGCAGTTTTGTGGTCGAGTAAGCGGCTGGCGTTTTCGTCGTCGCGATTTATGATGAGGTGACCGTCTGGCGGTAAGTTGTTTGCAAATGTTCGAAATGTATCGACCAATTGAGCAATGCTCTTATAGTAATCCATGTGTTCCGGTTCAATGTTATTTACGACGATCGTCGTCGGGTAAAGGTGTAGAAAGTTAGCCTGATATTCACAGGCTTCAACGGTAACCGTGGAACAATCGGAAAGGTGATACGCCTTGCCGGTTTCGAAGAGGTGTGCGCCGATTAAATAGCTGATATCACCCTCTTCTGCGCGCATGATTTGCGTCGCTATTGACGTCGTCGTCGTCTTGCCGTGCGTGCCGGAAATGGCGATGATCGATTTGTGTAGTTGTAAAATATCGTTGAGCGCAACAGTGCGCGGTACAATTGGGATGTGTTTTTGTTTAGCGCGGATCATTTCCGGATTTGTATCGTCTACCGCACCTGTAAAAATTACTAAATCCTGCTCTTTAATATTTTCGGCACTGTGACCAATTGTCACGTGAACGCCGTTTTTTCTAAGCTCTTTAATAGTCTTTGATTCAGCTTGATCGGAACCGCTTACCTCGATGCCGCGCTCGACCAGTATTTGGGCAATCGAACTCATCGAAATGCCACCAATGCCAATTAAGTGAACTTGTTTTGCGTCAAAAATTGAATTCATTTATCTATCCTCATATACACACTCTATAGAATTATATCAAAAGTATTAAATTTTGCAAGGATTTTCAGGTATTAGGCAGTTTTCTGTCGATGAAATGTACTTTTATGGCAAAATTGTTAACATTGATAGTTACAGGTAAAAAAATAAAGATTTTTCTGCAAAGATACGAACATATAGGGTATAATAGTATATAATAATTCGTGTTTTTGCGATGATTGCGTAAATGAGGTTAAAATGAACAAGTTAAAGAGAACAGATAGAGTGAGTTTAATTGTAAAGTCATTGGTCGAAAATCCCAATAAGTTGATTACATATAGCGAGTTTAGTCGTTTGTTTGCCGCTGCAAAATCGAGCATTAGCGAAGATTTGTCGATTATTAAGCGAGTTTTTAAATGCGCTGAGGTCGGCGATATTGTAACCGTTGCCGGCGCAGCGGGCGGCGTCAAGTACGTGCCACAGGAGAGCGTTGCCGATAAAAAAGCGCTATTAGAAGCGCTTTGTCAGGCGCTTTCAGAGGGGGATCGGGCAATTGTCGGCGGTTACTTTTACATCGCAGATATACTGTATAATCCAAAATATATAAAAGGCGTTGCCAAGATGATAGCGGAACGCTTTTATAAAGAAAATGTTAATTGCGTAATGACAATCGAGACAAAGGGCATTCCATTGGCGTTTATGACGGCTACAATATTAGCTGTGCCCCTGGTGATCGTGCGCAAACAAAATAAAATAACCGATGGTGCCACTGTCAGCATCAATTACATGTCGGGCTCAACCAATAAATTGGGGCAGATGTTTGTACATAAGGGGGCGCTCAATAAGGGCGACAACGTCTTGATAGTCGATGATGTCATGCGCGGTGGCGGAACCATTAAGGGATTGATGAGGCTCGCCAACGAGTTTTCGGCAAATGTCGTCGGATCTGCCGTATTATTAGAATTGAATGCGCCAAACAACAAGGTCATTGAAGATGTCTTTGCACTACTCAGACTTAAAACCGATCAAAACAAGCTCTTTTCTGTAGACATCGGTCAAAACGTTCTATAAAATAAAAGTGAACGTAACTGTTCAGTTGAAAAGCATAACATAGTGTCATCTCGACTGTAGCGTAGCGAAATGGAGAGATCTCGCTTTTGAAACTTGAGATTTCTCGATTCCGGCTCCGCCATCGCTCGAAATGACTACTTGACTGAACAGTTACAAGTGAACATATGATTTTTAAAAATATTATTAAATTTTGCAACAAAAACTAGAAAAAATGTTTAAGTTGATGTAAAATGTTAATAGAGGTAGTTTGTTACAGTGATGTTCCGATGTTTAGGTGATTGATGCAATGCAACTTTATTAAAAAACTATCCTCAGAGCGTTAATTGTTGAGCGTTGGTCCATTACTAGACATGACAATAAGGAGGTAGACAAATGATTATTACCGATGTTAGGGTCAGAAGAGTGAATAGCGATGGTAAAATGAAAGCGGTGGTCTCCATAACGATTGACGAGTCGTTTGTCGTGCATGACATTAAAATTATTGATGGACTTAACGGTTTATTCGTCGCCATGCCGAGCAGAAAAGTAGGCGATTCTGATTATAGAGACATTGCTCACCCAATTAACAGTGAAACGCGCGCTTATTTGCAAAAGGTTATATTCGAAGCTTATGACAAAGAGTTAGAGGCTGAAGCTGAGAGCTTTGATGGTGAGGTGGAGTCAACGCTACCGCAGGAATAGTATTTTGAGTTAGATAGTCATTAGAAAACACTCTTCGGAGTGTTTTTTTTGCTCTTCGGAGTGTTTTTTTACTATTGAATAAATGTAAAAAGCGACATATAATATAGCCAGATTAGTTTGCTGAAATAGATTGGAGTAAATATGGTATATTTGCATTTAATAGCGGAACGAGATGCTAAAATTAAACACTTTGATGTCGAACGCAATCACCTCGCTGTGTTTTCAAAATGTTATATAGAACAGTTGGTGTGGTACTATCGCCAATATGTAGATAAATTGGCAGTTACATTGCCCGAGTCGCATGGCGAAATTGGCGAAGCGATAGAAAGGGATGATGACGCGGTAATCGTAAATGGCGTGCGCGATGCGGACGTGAGTTACGAGCGCGATGTCATCGTCGGTAGCGGTGCAGTTATTTTTGACGTAAACAAGTTGACTGAAAATGACTTAGAGGCGCAAGCCGAACTTTACTTTTACAAGAAGACGCTCGTGGCGGTCGTGCTCTCAGCTGATGCGCGCCACGCGCTCATCAAAATTGATGCGCGCGTGACCAACTATCAGTTGTCGCTAGATGAATTGGCAGATCTCGTCTTGACAAAACTGTTTAATGTCGATCACTGTTGGCTCGACAAGAAGAGTGTTATTCGGATTATAAAGCCGAAACACATAGCGAAATTTATGCAAAAGCTCAAACGACTCAAAATTAAACAACTCGGCAAAGCGGGGGTACTGGTCGTCGATGCGGCTACGACGTGGATAGAGCCATCTGTCAAAATTGGCAAGGGTACGGTCGTCAAACCGGGTTCGATTTTAAGTGGCGATTGCAGTGTTGGCGAGCGCTGCATCATCGGACCGGCGGCGCGTATTGAAAACAGCATTATAGCAGACGCCGTTTCGATCAAGGACTCTACAATTATCGAGTCGTTTGTCGACAGCGAGACGACAGTTGGTCCCTACGCTTATTTAAGACCTAAGTCAGACATCGGTAAAAACGTCAAGATTGGCGACTTTGTCGAAGTTAAGAACGCGCGCATCGACAATGGCGCCAAGGTCTCTCACCTCAGCTATATCGGAGATGGTTTCGTCGGCAAAAATGTAAACGTCGGTTGCGGTACGGTCTTTGTAAACTACGATGGCTATAAAAAGTTCCGCACAGTAGTTGAGGATAACTGCTTTATTGGTTGCAATTCAAATCTGGTTGCACCGGTTACGGTCAAGGCGGGAGCCTACGTCGCCGCCGGTTCGACGATTACCGACGACGTCATCGGCAATAGTTTGGCAATAGCGCGGGCGCGCCAAGTCGTCAAGCCGGATTGGCAAAAAAAGTAAAATAGCTTTATTTCTAAAAGAACATTTTTTAAGAAGTGTTCTTTATTTCTTTATTAGTATTGTTCAGTCGAAAAGTATAACGCAATTCATCTCGACTGCGCTCGAAATGACAACTTGATTGAACAGTTAATTTTATTATGCAAAATTTTGCATTTTGCTGTTTTGGTCTGCTTGCTAATGTGTTATTATAGTAATGTAAATACTACGAGTTAGAAGGTGAGCCATTGGATATTATAATTAAAAGTTTACTTCATATTACAATTACCGATATAATCGACATTGCAATTATTGCAGTATTGGTCTACAGTTTGATGATGTTGGTAAGAGAGACGCGCGCTGAACAATTGATTAAAGGGCTTTTCTTTGTCGTCTTAATGTGGCAATTTTCCGAAGTCGCCGGACTTCGCATGGTCAATTACTTGATTAGAAATATGATGACGCTAGGCTTGGTCGCGTTGTTAATCGTATTTCAGCCGGAGTTGAGGCGCGTTTTAGAATACATTGGACGAAATCGCCTGATTAATTCGCGCAATGCTCAAGGGCTAGACGAAGATGTCGGCGCGATGATCGATCAGGTCGTCGAGGCGGTAGCTGATCTCGCCAAAGAAAAAGTGGGCGTTTTGATTGCGTTCGAACGCGAAACCGGGTTAGCTGACTTAATGGAGGCTGGCACAGCGCTCGATTCAGTCGTCTCGGCAGAACTATTGAGAAGTATTTTTTTGACGACGTCGCCCTTACACGACGGCGCCGTCTTTATTCGCAATAATCGCATTGTCAAGGCGGGGGCGATATTGCCCTTGACGCACAAAGAGAAAATTGCCAAAGATTTGGGCACCAGACACCGCGCGGCATTGGGCTTAATTGAGCGCTCTGACGCCATCGTGGTCGTCGTGTCGGAAGAGACCGGTACGATTTCTATTGCGATTGACGGCAAGTTAATGCGTTTCTTGGACAACAATTCTCTCGCCAGTATATTGCGCACTAAATTTAAGCTCGTCGAAAAGCGCAGTTTGTTTGAAAAGGTATTCGGAGGGGCAAAAAATGTCAAAGATAATTGATTTTATTAAGCGCTTTAGATTGACGCACAACGCACCTCAAAAGATTTTTTCAGTCTTGCTGGCACTCGTTTTGTGGCTTATCATCATCGACTATGAAAATCCTCAGATGACCAAGACGTTCCGCAATATTCCAATTCGGTATCTCGCCGCCGAGCGATTAGCTGACGATAAGTTGTTTGCCGAAACGCCGCTAGATGAAACGGTTAACATTACTGTGCAGGGCAGGCGCAACGATGTTTTGGCGCTGTCTGAAGCTGAATTGAGTGCAGCTGTAGACATGTCGAACTTGTCTAGCGGCAAGGTCGATTTGCCGATCGTCGTGTCGAGTTCATCGAATTTGATAACGATTCTAAACAGTGATAAAATTGCGGTTCGCGTGGTGCTGGACGACATCGTCGAACTCACCCGCCTGGTCGATCACTTCGCCGAGGGCGAGCTGGCTGCACCGCTGGAAGTTTTAAACAAGCAGATTACGCCGCGCACTATTGTGATTAGCGGTCCTAAAAAGCGCATTGAACGAGTTGACAAAGTGATTATTCCCTATTCGCTGGTAGATGTTACCCAATCGGTTAGCTTTTACGACAAGGCGATAATACTCGACGTCGATGGCGAAATCATTGAAGACTTAGACGTTGCTAATGACCGTTTTAGAGTCGACGTCACGGTTGGTAAAACAGTTGACTTGCCAATTGAATACAAGTATTTGCCAATTCAGGACGAAAACTTAAGAGTGGTAAAAAAGACGGAGTCCGCCGCGTACGCGACTGTGCGCGGTAGCATTGAGTTGTTAAAGACGCTTAAACAGGTAGCGACTAAACCAATTGAATTACCTGCTGCCGCCGAACTTTACGAAGCGCAAGTTGCGCTCGATTTGGTCGATGAATTAGAGTTGCGCGCACCCTCCGCTATAAAAGTGACCGTCGATATCGATTATTGGGAGGAAAAACAGTACAATCTGACCGCTGACGCAGTGCAATTCGCAAACCAATCTGACGAACTGGAATATACAGTTTTAGATGATATTAACGTGCCGCTTAATTTGGCGTCCTATCGGCATGTCTTTGCGGCTGAAGATTACGAATTGCCGAAGATAGAAGTCGATTTAGCGGGCTTTGGCATAGGCAATCACAACGTGCCCTATCGCGTAAAACTCGATAAGCGCATTGATTCGGATCAAAATCAGACTTTGAGCGGTTATCTTGAAGTGGCAATTACTGTACCGGACGAGGAGTGATCTAAAGTGGATAGAGCGCTCGATAAAATCATTAATGCGACGCACGACGCGATGATAGCCGTCGACATGGACGGTATAATTACGCTTTATAACAGCGCCGCCGAGAAATTGACTGGCAAATTGAGTGGCGATGTGCTCGGCAAGCAAGTCGTCGACGTAGTCGAAAACACGCGCTTGCCGATTGTCGTCGCCAGCGGCGTAGCAGAAGTCAATCAACGCCAGTTACTGGGCGATATTGAAATCATCACCAGCCGTTTGCCAATTGTCGACGACGGCGTTCAAATTGGGGCGGTGGCGATTTTTCGCGACGTTTCTGAAATGGTTCAGTTAGCTGAAGAGTTGACCAATTTAAAAGAGTTGCAAATGACGATGCAGGCGGTTTTTAACGCCACGCAAGACGCCATTAGCGTCGTCAATCGCGAGGGCATACACATCTTAGTCAATCCGGCGTATAGTCGCTTGACCGGCTATCGAAAAAGTGAAGTCTTGGGCAAGGATTATAACGTCGACCTAATCGAGGGGACAAGCGTTCACGCACGCGTTTTAGAGAGTGGCAAAGCGGTTTCCAATGCGGTGATAAAAACCGGTAAAATGAAAAAGGACGTCGTCGCCAGTGCCGCGCCAATCGTCGTCGACGGTCAAGTCGTCGGCTCGGTTGCAGTCATTCGCGACTTGACAGACATTCGCAAATTGACGACGGAATTAGATCGCGCCAAGCAAATCATACGCAATTTAGAGGCAAAGTATACTTTTGACGACATCAAGGGCGAGAGCCTAAATATAAAAGACGCCATTGAAAAGGCTAAAATAGCTGCCATTACACCCGCTACAGTGATACTGCGGGGCGAGAGCGGCACCGGTAAGGAACTGTTTGCGCACGCCATTCACAACGCATCAAATCGAAAATACGCGCAGTTCGTGCGCGTGAATTGTGCGGCGATTTCGGATAGCATATTAGAAAGTGAATTGTTTGGCTACGTCGAAGGCGCCTTTACCGGCGCTTTAAAAGGTGGACGGATGGGCTTGTTTGAGCGCGCTTCTGGCGGCACGCTGTTCCTCGATGAAATCGGCGAAATCGGAACGCGTACGCAATTGAAGCTCTTGCGCGCAATACAGGAAAAGGAAATCGTTCGGGTCGGCGGCACCAAGCCCATCGCCGTCGACGTCAGAATCATTTCGGCGACGCATGTCGACTTGGAAGCTGCGGTAAAGGCGGGCACATTTCGCGAAGACCTCTATTATCGCCTAAATGTAATCCCCATATCGATACCGGCATTGCGCGATCGCCTAGCTGACATCGACGTTTTGGCGATGCATATAATCGCTAAATACAATCGCGAGTACGGCAGAAATATTCAGTCGATTTCCAATGCCGCAATCGCCAAACTAAAAAAATACGACTGGCAGGGCAACATTCGCGAACTGGAAAATTACATAGGCAGAACGATGATACAAATGAAAATTATCGAGAGCGAAATCGAAGTGCATCATCTACCGTCGTTTGAACAAAAGGCGTTGCCCATTCTAAAAATTAGCGACAAAGACTATTCAGAGGCGCTTAAATTAAGCGATTATATGCAGTATAAAGAAGCGCAATTTATCGTCGAGATGCTCGAAAAATGCGATGGTAATCGCAGCTTGGCAGCAGAAAAATTGGGTATATCAATCAGGAGTTTGTATTATAAACTGCAAAAGTTGAAGATTAAGTAATGCAATATATTGCACTATAAACAATATAGCGCAATATATTGCATGCAAATAATAGCAATCGAACAAATATAAATGATAAAAGTTTTCAAATGAAACTATATAATCACTTAAACTGCTAATTATACGTGTCAAATAAAAAATGGCACGTTTTTTGCTTTATATAAAGATGATAAATACTATTACGAGGAGGAATTATGGCAAGACAGTATGTGTTAGTGATAAATCCGGGCTCGACATCGACAAAAGTTGCAGTTTTTAAAGCTCAGGATATCATTCACGAAAAGAGCTTAATACATTCCGCTGAGGAACTCGATGTCTACGAGAGGATTACCGATCAATTTGATTATCGCAAAGATATGATATTGGCGTGGTTAGAAGAAGTAGGTGTTGCGCTGAGCGAATTGCAGGCGGTCGTCGCGCGCGGCGGTTTACTGAGGTCGATGCCCTCTGGAACATATCGGGTTAGCGATTTTATGATAGAAGATTTAAAAGTCGGCATTCAAGGGCAACACGCTTCTAATTTGGGGGGCGTCATCGCCAAGGCGATTGCCGATTTAGAGGGCTTGACAGCTTATATCGTCGATCCGGTCGCAGTCGATGAATTTGAAGATGTAGCGCGCGTTAGCGGCATGACAGACATCGTGCGCAAGTCTTTAGTACACGCTTTAAACGTCAGGGCAATTGGGCACAACGTCGCGCACGAGTTGGGTAGACCTTTTGACGAGATGAATATGATCGTCGCGCACCTCGGCGGTGGCATATCGATTGTACCGATTAAAAAGGGTAAGATGGTCGACGCTAACAACGCCAACGAAATGGGACCGTTTTCACCGGAGCGCGCCGGCACATTGCCGGTTGGCGACCTCGCCAAGTTGTGCTACTCCGGTAAATATACGCTCAAAGAGTTGTTGCCGCTATTGCGCGGCAAGGGCGGTTTAGTCGGCTACCTCGGTACAAACGACGTGCGCGATGTCATGAAGATGATAGAGGGCGGCGATCAAAACGCCAAATTAATACTCGACGCAATGGCCTATCAAATCGCCAAGGAAATAGGCGCGGTCGCCACCGTTTTAAAGGGGCAAGTCGACATTATTGCACTGACCGGAGGCGTTGCTTATTCGGCGTATTTGACCGACTACGTAAAGCGCCATGTCGAGTTTATCGCGCCGGTCGTCGTCAAGCCGGGTGAAGATGAAATGACGGCTTTAAACGAGGGCTATTTGCGTACGGTGTCCGGTGAAGAAGACGTCCGCGACTACGAAACCGAGGTGACTGTATGATAGCTAATTTTGAAGATTTATTAAGTTATGCGAGAACGCGTGGTCCAAAGACCATTGCAGTGGCGTGCGCTCAGGACGACGACGTGCTAAAGGCGGTCGAAGCTGCCAGAAAACAAAAAATAGCCGAGGCGATTTTAGTGGGCGACGCCGCAAAGATAAAGGAAAAGGCGCAGTTGGTCGACGTCGACCTGAACAACTATCAGGTTATTGACATTGCAGATTTAGCCGAGGCGTCACTCAAAGCTGTCGAATTGGTATCATCTGGTAAAGCGCATATGGTTATGAAGGGTTTGGTCGACACCTCGATTATATTAAAGGCCGTTTTAAACAAAAGCGTCGGCTTACTGAGCGGTAATGTCTTATCGCATGTTGCGTTGTTCGACGTGCCCAAGTATCATAAATTGCTGTTGATTACCGATGCGGCGATGAATATCGCGCCGAGCTTAAAGACAAAAAAGCAAATTATTGAAAATGCATTAGTGGTGACGCGGGCGCTCGACATCGCCGAACCGAAGGTCGGCGTACTCTGCGCCAAGGAAAAAGTCAATCCTAAAATGCCGGCGACTGTCGACGCTGCGGCGCTCGTCGAAATGAATCAAAGCGGTGCGCTGTCGGGCTGTTTGGTCGGCGGACCGTTTGCGCTCGACAACGCCATATCTAAAGAAGCTGCTAAATTAAAAGGCATTGATCATCCGGCAGCTGGCGATTGCGATGTTTTGCTCTGTCCCGATATCGAGGCAGGCAATATATTCTATAAGTCGCTCAGCATTTTGAGCGATTCGCGCAATGCCGGTACAATTGTCGGCGCAAAGGCACCAGTCGTCTTGACGTCGCGCGCCGATTCCGATGACGTTAAACTGAATTCAATCGCCTTGGCAGTTTTGATGGCGGCTAATCAATAGGAGGTCTTATGGATACATATAGAGTATTGGCGGTTAATCCCGGCTCGACATCGACCAAAATCGCAATTTACGATGACGAAAAAGAAGTGTTTGAGTTGACGCTCAGACACTCGGCAGCAGAAATTGCCAAATACAAGACAATATTTGATCAATACGCATTTAGAAAACAAGTGATTTTAGATGCCTTAACGGAGGCGGGTATCAATTTGACTAAGCTCAACGCCGTCGTTGGACGGGGCGGCTTGCTAAAACCCATTTCCGGCGGCACCTATGTGGTTTCTGACAAAATGCTAGAGGATTTAAGGGTTGGTGTTTCCGGGCAGCACGCCTCAAATTTAGGTGGTGTCATCGCGCATGAAATCGCCACCAATCTCAATATACCGGCGTATATTGTAGACCCCGTGGTAGTCGATGAACTCCAAGATGTGGCGCGAATTTCCGGCATGCCAGAGCTCGCCAGAATTAGCATTTTTCACGCCCTCAATCAAAAGGCGGTGGCGCGCCGCGTAGCGCGTGACATGGGGAAAAAATATACCGAAATCAACGCAGTTGTCGCTCATTTGGGCGGAGGTATTACAGTCGGGGCACACCAAAAGGGCGTCGTCATCGACGTCAACAACGGTCTTGATGGCGAAGGACCGTTTTCGCCGGAGCGCTGTGGCAGTATGCCGGTATGCGATTTGGCTAAGCTGTGCTATTCGGGTAAGTACGATTTCGAGGAAATGAAAAAGCTAATCAAGGGTCGCGGTGGATTGGTTGCCCATTTGGGAACTAACGACGGTCGTAAAGTTGGCGAGATGATAGCGGCGGGCGATCAAAAGGCAGAGCTGATTTACCGCGCCATGGCTTATCAAATTAGCAAAGAAATCGGTGCCGCTGCGGTTGTCTTAAAAGGCGATGTCGACGTCATCATCATCACCGGTGGCTTGGCATACGATAAAACGCTGATGCGTTGGATTGAAGAATCCGTCGAATTTCTCGGCAAAGTGGTAGTCTATCCGGGAGAAGACGAAATGTTGGCATTGGCGCAGGGCGGTCTGCGCGTGCTAAAGGGTGAAGAACAGGCAAAGGAATACCAATAATGGCTATTTTAGACGATAAGCGGGTGCGCGTCATCGTCGGTCACTACGGCAGCGGCAAAACCGAATTTTCAGTCAATTACGCCATTAACTTGGCAAAGATAAACAATCGCAAAGTCGCATTGGCAGATTTAGACGTCGTCAATCCCTATTTTAGATCGCGCGAGCGCTTTAAAGTGATGGAAGAGAGTGGCATTAAGGTGTTCAGTTCGCAGATGGGCAACGCGGTCAACTTCGATTTGCCGTCACTCGACGACGGCATTTTGGGACCGCTGCAAGATGACAGTTACGACGTCATTTTAGACGTTGGCGGCGACGCCACCGGCGCGCGCGTTTTGGCGCAGTATCGTCAGCATCTAAAAGAGGGTGAATTTGACGTCTTTGCGGTCGTCAATACCAATCGACCGGAAACTGCTGACGTAGCGGGCATAGTTGCCCACCTCAGAGCGATTGAAGCAGAAATCGATGCCAAAGTGACTGGCATTATCAACAATACGCATTTATTGTGGGACACGACGGTAGACGATGTGTTGTGTGGCCATTCAATAATAGAAAAGGCGGCAAAAAAATTGGCGATTCCAATCGTTTACGTCGCGGCGATAGAATCTGTCGCCGCCCAGTTGACGGGGAAATTAAACGCTACTATAATGCCGATTGCCATGTATATGCGTGACAGTTGGATGTAGTATAACGCAGTTCTGGGCAATGCCATGGCTGTTGCGAAATGGCTTTGCGCTTGGTCGGAACAATGATAGGGGGGATTATAAGTGGCTAAAGGTACTGTAACATTTAATCAAGACATTTGTAAAGGTTGCGGTTTGTGCGTTGCGGCTTGTCCGGTCAAAATATTGGGCATGGACACCAAGTCAATCAATGCAAAGGGATATCATCCCACGACGGTTATGGATAAGGACAAATGCATTGGCTGTGGCAACTGCGCCATTATGTGTCCGGATTCAGTCATTACAGTTGAAAGAAATTAGGAGGCGGTACTATGTCAAAAATTCTGATGAAGGGAAACGAAGCAATTGGTGCGGCTGCTATCAAGGGCGGGTGTAATGCATTTTTTGGCTATCCGATAACGCCGCAAAATGAGTTGCCGGAATACATGTCTAGAGAGCTGCCCAAAGCCGGTGGCGTCTTTGTCCAAGCTGAGTCCGAAGTGGCTGCCATCAATATGGTTTACGGCGCAGCTGGTGCCGGTGCCCGCGTAATGACGTCGTCGTCTTCTCCGGGTATCGCCTTAAAGCAAGAGGGCATTTCCTATATTGCAGGTGCGGAATTACCTTGTGTCATCTGTAGTATCGTGCGCGGTGGTCCCGGTCTAGGAGGCATTCAGCCGGCGCAGTCGGACTACAATCAATCGACGCGCGGCGGTGGCAACGGCGACTATAAACTGTTGGTCTATGCGCCCGCCAATTTACAGGAAATGGTCGATTTAATTCAAGAATCGTTTAATAAGGCAGATTATTATAGAAATCCGGTCATGGTCTTAGCCGACGGTATGATTGGTCAAATGATGGAGCCGATTGAGTTTAAAGAGGCTGAAAAAATGGATTTACCGCCCAAGGATTGGGCGACGACCGGCACGCGGGAAAAAAGAGCACACAATGTCGTCAATTCGCTCTTTTTAAAACCAGATGAGCTGGAAGTACACAATATACACTTGACGAAGAAATACGCCACTATGAAAGAGGCGGAACAGCGCTACGAAGCCTATCGTTTAGAGGGCGCTGAAGTGGTATGCGTGGCCTATGGTACGACGTCGCGCATCGTCAAAAACGCCATCGATATTTTAGAGGAAGAAGGCATAAAAGTGGGTCTGTTACGACCGATTTCACTTTGGCCGTTCCCGGAAAAGGGCTTTGCATTAATTGAGGACTCAACAAAGGCGCTGCTCAGCGTCGAAATGAGTATGGGGCAGATGATAGACGATGTAAAATTGGCAATTAAACATAGACTACCGGTCGAATTTTTCGGTCGCTCCGGCGGTATGATTCCGAGTCCGGAGGGCGTCGCTCAGAAGATTAGAGAAATGGTAGGAGGTGTCAAATAATGGCTATTGTATACGAAAGATCTCATGGCTTAACAGATATGCAAACGCACTATTGCCCGGGCTGTACGCACGGCGTTATTCACAAGTTGGTCGCCGAGTCGTTAGTTGAACTGGGCGTGCTGGGCAAGGCCGTCGGCATTGCGCCGGTCGGTTGTTCGGTACTGGCATACGATTACTTTAATTGCGATATGCAAGAGGCGGCACACGGTCGCGCGCCGGCAGTTGCCACGGGCATTAAGCGCGTTTTACCGGATGCTATCGTCTTTACCTATCAGGGCGATGGCGACCTCGCATCAATCGGCACGGCAGAAGTTATTCACGCAGCGCACCGCAGCGAAAACATTACAGTAATCTTTGTCAACAACGCCATTTACGGCATGACGGGTGGACAGATGGCACCGACGACGTTAATTGGTCAAAAGGCGACGACGGCGCAAGCGGGTCGCACTGTCGAAGGCATGGGCATGCCGCTTAAAATTTCTGAAATGATGGCGACCATACCGGGTGCAAAATTTGTCGAGCGCGTCGCCGTCAACAGCCCGGCGGCAGTTAGAAAAGCTAAAAAGGCGATTAAGAAGGCATTCCAAAATCAAATCGAGGGCAAGGGGTTTTCGATGGTCGAAGTGTTGTCGACCTGCCCGACAAACTGGGGCATGACGCCGGTCAATGCACTGCAGTGGTTACAAGATAATATGGTACCGTACTATCCGCTGGGAAATTATAGAACGCCTGAGGAGGAATAAGTTTGAAACAAAAGGAATTAAGAAGTAAATAAGGGCACGGCAAAAAGAGCACAAGAGAATTGTACAATGAAAAGTTTATATGGTGATAAAAGTT
>PDWJ01001329.1_pt1 | contig 31456 bp, 22 predicted proteins | sample 1430881 | NCBI WGS metagenome assembly PDWJ01 (sample SAMN01162460, study PRJNA174530) | Oral metagenome, whole genome shotgun sequencing project. | biome: Marine environment; feature: Marine mammal; material: Swab sample of the gingival sulcus; isolation source: swab sample of gingival sulcus...
ATCACGATCTTCCGGATCAGCGAATTCTTCAGCCTGCAGTGCTTCGTATTTTTCGGAAAAAGAGTCGGAGATATATTTCAAAAAGATCAGGCCAAGCACCACATGTTTGTACTCGGCAGAATCCATCGTACCGCGCAGCTTGTCAGCCGCCATCCAGAGTTTATCTTCAAATCCGAGATTTGCACCGGTCTGCGTGCGATCACGCACAGGCAGGTCTGTATTACTACTCATTGTTCGCTCCTGATAGTTTTTCTTTTTTTCTCATATCTTCACAAAAAGACTCAAATTGATTACGGGCCAACCGTAAAGGAGTAGTTTTTTCGTTTTCCCAACGAAACGCATATTCGCTGTTATTAGGAAGTAAGCACTGGACTTTAATAACAGAAACCCATAGATGCCGAATGGTTTTATAATGAGATATTAAGGAGACTGTAGTGAAAAGTTGCTGTGATATTTTAGTATCACGAATGTGTCGATAGCGTCATTATACCATTTTTTTGCTTGTTTTCATATTCTTCTTATGCGTTTTGATTTTTTTAATTGCCCAGTCATAATGACTGGACGTAGAAGACACACAATACGCTCCGACACACGAAAAATATTTTTTGCTGAACAGTTCTTCATCACTAAAAGACTCGATGAGGCTCATCACTTCTTTGTGAGAATTGTTAAGCATCTTTATAGATTTTTCATAAGGCGTTTTTTGATGTGCTTTCCAAAAACCGACATTCATCTCAGAGTATGTTTTCCAGGTGTACGGTGCAGGCAAAAGACTGGTTTCAATCCCTTTTTGGTTGTTGCTGATCCAGTTTATCAAAAGCTGATGCCATTCATAGAGATGCACTAAAATATCTCTGATATTTTTATCTCTATTCCAATGCGCTTCTGTGAGTTTTGAATTGTCTGAAAAATCAAATGCCGTATTGAATTCCTTTTCACTCAGCCCATCAATGATTTCCCATAATTTTGCAAAATTTGCATGTGATGCTTCAATCAAATCTTTTTTTGTTCTCGGTCGTGGCATAATTTTATTGATTACAGGTTAAATTATTTATTAAGGAAGTGCTATACTTCCATATGTGAACTTACACAATAGGAGTTTCCGAAAAACTACGTCGGTCGGGAGCACCGCCTGTCCCACCGGCCCAACATCGCCGGCGGCATGAACAACATCGGCCGTCTGGATGTCGATGTACTGCTCTGCAAAGGTCCAGGTGTCGTGAGCGCCATCCGCACGTGGGAAACCCACCACGGGAATCCTTCGGCGTGCGAGCAGATGCGGAGGATCGTACTGGCACCCAACACTTTGCCTCAAGAAGGAGTTTTTGTCAATATAATTGTAAGGTCGTACTTTAGTAAAAAAGAATGTTGATCTTTGCCTTTTCGATTGCCCACCAGACGAAATAATTTTTGGTAGAAATCAAGACTCGGCACACTATAACCTAAGAAGATATCTTGTGTCGGGAGAAGTTATTGGTGCTGCAATTGAAAATGCAATAGCAAACGAATATATCAACAACTAAATGATACAACTCTTTCAAACGGTGCAAATGGAATACATGAAGGTCAGGTTGTTTCGGCGTGCTTTACAATTACCGTCACAAATAATTGTCGATAAGCTTAAATGGAGGCTGAATAGAGACAATATGCTCCACAGGAAGGCTGCTTGAGTAGGTGAATTCTGTTCGATGTGTCTGCGGGCATCTTGACGACTATAGAAAGAGCGTCAAAAAACTAACTGATGCCGCCGTTGCTGTCGAAGCTGCCCATAAAAAAATATACGCTTAAAACATCAAGAAATCCGTTCAAAAATTACGTGTCCGTTTCTCTCTATTTTCAGAGTAAAATCAACACGTAAAAGTTCCTTCAGCCTTGAGTCGCTGATCGTGTCTTCGCCGTAAATCCTGGAACCGAAGCGGCTCATATAGGATAACCTTCCCCCGGTTTTGATAACCCGGGTTATTTCATCCAGAACCTTCTGTTTTTCTTTGATCATAGGCAGGGTATTATGCAGATAAACCAAATCAATGCTCTTATCTTCCAAACCTGTATCGCAGCCGGATTGGATGATCTCAACATTATCCAGCCTGTTCTTACGGATCTTTTTTCCCATGATTTTTATAGCCTGCTTACTTATATCAAGAGCAAAAACCCGTCCTTCTTGCCCCACCGCTTTTGCAGCCGGGATAGTATTAAACCCAAGGCCGCATCCGAAATCAAGGATAGAGAACCCTTTTTCAATTCCTGCCAGATTGATTTCTGCTTCAATATTCCTGAATCGCTTTCTGATATTCATAATCAGTCTCATAACCTGAAATGCAATCCAGGGCATTGACTTTTGTTCATTCTTGTTTTGTATAGTATTCATTATGTTTCATCTCCTGGTGGTGTCGGATATTTATTCACGCCAAGCAATCGACAGATTTGCGAGCGTTCAAGACAAATTCGACGGCGTATCCACACACATAGGCCGCTTCATCATAATAACCGGCGTTACACAATGCCTTGAACTCCGCCAGACGAAGTCTTTCAGTTCATTTCTCGTTGGTATGCTCCAATACTACCCTTTATCTATTCTTGCATAATTTCCAGCATAATCACCACCACGCATCTGTGACATTTCAATAATTACGAAATATTAATGACATGCGGCCATAAATTTGTCAATAGGAAATTCGTGTCTATCATCCTTTGCCGGGATATGGCCTTGCAGTGATGCGATACGATAATTTCCTTATAGCAGAGACGACGAAGAGTGTCTGGCTCATGGTCGAATTTGCCATGGGGACGCCCCTTATACAAAAGTAATGGAAATATAATAAAAATATCCTTATCCCGCTGAAAAATTAATAAATTTATTCTTGACTTTGTGGTGATTTTATGGGCTCTCAGCGGAGAATTCTGAATGAAATGCTTATCAGGAAAGTATACGTGGTTACGAGTTGGCAATGCGGGTATGAACCACACGAACACAAAGACTTCCGGATAGGACGCACAACGCGTGGTTTTGTCGCTCCTTAATCAGATACGATACAAGTGAAAAACGGGCTAATGCTGTTTCGAGAACGTATTACAGAGGCCGAACAGATCGCTGAAGATTTGTTTGCTGAGTGGGAAAATGAGCTGCAACAGATCAGCAATGCAGATCTCTGAGCCAAAAGCCGCAATTCGCTCTATGTCAGCTAATGGCGATATGAGGAGATGGAGCTGGTTCCGCGCAGGATTGGACGGCGTATCGACCTTGTTTTGCGCGGCAGGTCAACCTCTCTCAAACACAATTTAAATGCCCGGGCAAGTCGGCATGTTGTACCGGAAGGTCGGTCGGATCGAAATCGTGGTGGATGTTTTGATCGATGACTTGAATGAGTCTATTCGTGAAACCGAAAGCTTTTCAGTAAAAGCTGACAGCAGCTATCTGATACGCTGTGATACCCATTATGATACGTTCCAGAACAGAAAAATTCATTACGACATTACACGAAGCACTGTTATTTCTCAAAGAGTTTTGGCGCTCACCGTCGTCGATTGGCGCAATCGCCCCGAGTTCTCGTAAATTGGCGCGAGAGATTGTTTCTCAGGCATCCTTTACCAGGGATGCTGTTGTTATGGAATTTGGTCCGGGTACAGGTATTTTTACCGAAGAAATTCTTCGAAATCTCGGCACGAACGGTCGATTCATCGCCGTTGAACGTAATCCGAAGCTTGCTTCCATTCTCCAGCAACGATTCCCTGATGCATTCATTTATGAGGACTCGGTCGAGAACGCCTGTAACATTTTGGAACAGCACAAGATTCCCGAGGTCGATGCAATTGTGTGCGGGTTGCCCTGGGCGGCATTCGACGAAAAAACTCAAGATGAGTTTCTGCATACGATTCGAATCATTCTCAAAGATGGCGGGGTTTTCGTGACATTTGCCTATTTACAGGGCGTACTACTGCCAGCCGGTCAGCGCTTTAACAAGAAGATTCGCGCCAGTTTTTCCCAGCTTCGAACGTCGCGTGTTGTTTGGTGGAACCTGCCGCCAGCCTTTGTTTATCGCTGTGTGAAATAACGGTACTGCTGTCTTTGCGGTACACGGAGACGTTATACCCCAGGAAAGCAGAACTGTTTTTCTCTCGCATTATTCCCTTGCACTGAAATCTGTTTTTGACAAATCTGTTTCAGGTAAAAGCGGCTTGTTTGAAGTGTCTCAGTTTCTGTCATGCATCACCATAGAACACACACAGACAAAAAATAACTGCGAGACATTGGGGTTTCTGTGCATGCTGAATGCTTAGTGGTGAATAAATGTCTGCTTACGGTGAATCCCGTGAGAAACTGAAAATGGGAAGCCTGCAAAATTCTCGAGCGGCGCCCGTGTCCATCAGATATTAGATCGGTTTGTAGAAGAGAAATGGAGGAGTATGAAACAATTTAGTTTACGTACAAAAATTCTGCTTTCTGTGAGCGTGATTCTTTTTTTTGTGCTGGGAACCAGTACGATCGTCCATATTCAGGCCTTGCGACAGGACTATCTGGAGGCGTTGACCTGGCATTCCGAATCTCTGGCTCAAGATATTATTCACAAGCTGATTGATATGGAAACGTTTGGGTTAAAAAGTGTGGAAGATATGTTTCCCCCGCTCGCCCTTCGCTGCATCAAGTTGTACGAACTCAACAAACACAAAAACGTCTCATATTTTGCCGTCTTCGATCCTTCCGGCACTATCGGCCCACATAACGATAGCGAACTCTGGCATACTCCGGTGACGAGCGAAATGTTGCTTGCTGAACTTGAACGCCGGGAGCAGGTTACCGTGTTAGAAGGAAAAACGTATCATACCCTTGTGCCAGTTTTCGGTGAAAAAGGTGCATATCTGGGGACTGTCGGAGTGGGCGTGTCTCGGACGGTTGTGGACGAAAAGGTGAAACATCTTGTCTGGCAATCCCTGATTCTCTATGTGGTCTTTCTGTTGCTCTCATTCTCCCTGATTTCGTTTTTGATGCACATGGTGCTGACAAAACCGGTCAGGCGGCTTGTGGAACTGGGAGAGCAGCTTGCTGCGGGAAATTTGGTCGAAATCCCCTCAACGAGTCAGGTCCAGGGAGATGAAGTTGCAATTTTAACCTCGGCGTTCCGAAGGATTTCTGTCTATATGCACGAAGTGGCAAAAGTCGCGACGTCTATTTCGATTGGCGACTTGCGGGGCCAGGTGCAGCTTCGTTCCGAAGATGATGTGCTGGGAGGAGCATTTCAGCGTATGACGACGTATCTCAATCGTCTCGCCGATAGTGCAACGGCAATAGCAAGCGGAGATCTACGGCAAGAGGTATCGGCCGAATCGGAGCACGATGTGCTGGGGAACGCCTTTCAAGCCATGTCCATTCAATTGCGGGAGAACTTCGAGAAAATTCAGCAAGAAGTTATGCAGCGCCGGCAAGCCCAACAGGCGCTCCAGCATCTGAATGAAGAACTGGAACATCGAGTAGAACGGCGAACTGCTGAACTGGCGCGTGAAAAATATATTCTGGAAACCTTTATGGCAACCGTACCGGATAGTATTTATTTCAAGGATTGGGAGGGACGCATTACAAATTCTAATAAGGCCCACGCCCAGGAATTCAGCTTCGACGATCCGTCGGAACTGATCGGGAAGACAAATTTCGATTTGATGCCACCTGAGTTAGCCGAGATGAACTACGAACAGGAGCAACAAATTTTACGGAGCGGAGCTCCTGTGCTGGATCGGGAATTCCCGATGCCCATGGAAAATGGCCGGATGCGGTGGTCGTTGGTCACGAAAATGCCGTTACGGGACGAGCATGGCGCCATTATCGGAATTTTCGGCATTTCCCGTGATATTAGCGTGCAAAAGCAAACGCAGCAATCGCTGGAGCAGGCCTATGCCGAAATTCTGTCGCTGAACCGTCAGCTTCAAGCCGATTCAATGCGTTTTTATATGAAGGCTTTATTATTAGGAGCTCCGTCAACGTCTGTGGCGAATGGGCTTCATCGAACAATCCGGGAAAGCTGGCATGCCCCGTATTTTGGAGTTGTTCTGGTCAAACTGCTGCAGGACGCTGCTGTCGTTGCTCTCAACAGCAGCGGACAAGATGGAGAGGATGCGACAACCCGACAAGATTTGATGGAATTTTTGCGGGAGATGTACGAAACATATATACGTGATGACAGGTTTTCTGGTGTGGTCAGCCACCTCTCGGCCACCGAAAGCGCCTTGATTTTGAATTTTTCGACTGAGGCACAAGTGCAGGAGTTTTGTGAGTTTATCGGGAAAGAAGGCATATCTCACCGATTGGTGATGCAGTCCAGACTGGTCATCGGAATTGGCGAGCCTGTCACCACCCCGGATGAATTACATCTGTCTTACGATAGCGCTCAACAAGCCTTGTTAGGGCGAAATAGCACTGATCGTCTGCAAATTTTATCATCCACCGATCCGGAACGCCATAAGAAAGAATCGTTGTTGTTCTCGTTTCCGGTCGAAAAAGAGCAGCAGTTGATCACAGCCGTCATTGCCGGCCAGGAAGAATACACCCGAGAATTAATCGACGACCTGATCGCTCGGAATAAACTGGAGCGATCCAGCTATCAAAAATCGTTGAACGTCTATACCCATTTCCTTCAGACCGCTGGAAAGATTCTGGCTCAGTCTCCAGTTCAAGACGCTGGCAGCGGTGAATTGCCGTTACTGCAAAGTTTTCGCGAAAGTCCGCCGGAAACGGTTGCTAAATTGCACGAACGAGTCACGGAAGTGTTTCGGCAGCTCATTCTGCTCTATCGTCGCCACGATCCTCGGCAGAGCAACCCTTTGACTCGCCGGATTTTTCGATATCTCGAACGCCACTATAAAGATCAAAATCTCTCGCTGGATCGCCTGGCAAGGGTCTTTAAGCTGAATCCAAGCTATCTTAGTCGATATTTTAAGGAACAAAGCGGCTTGAATTATGTCGAATATCTGGCGATGCTGCGGGTGAAAAATGCCAAAGCACTGCTCGTCGCTCACCCCGGACAGAGAATTCATGATATTGGAATTAAGGCCGGATTCTCCGGCAAAGAATCCTTTATCCGAACCTTTAAACGTTTCGAAGGAGTTACGCCGGGCACATATCGCAAGCGGGCGTTGTCGAATGCAGAGATGTAGAAGAATGATCGTTCAAGACCTGACAAGCTTCGAAAACCTGTCAGGTCTTTATCCCTTATTTCCCCAGCAGATTTGGCAGCCAGAGTGAAATCTCCGGGATATAGGTGATCAGCATGAGCGTAATGAGCATGGTGATGTAGAACGGCAGCATCGGTTTGACCATGTCTTCGATTTTGATACGTCCGATCGCACACCCCACAAAGAGTGTCGATCCGACTGGCGGTGTGAGGAGACCAATACCCAGGTTCAACATCATGACAATCCCGAAGTGATGGGGTTCCATGCCGAAATTTGCCACAACCGGCAATAAAATCGGTGTGGTGATCAGAATCAGCGGAGCCATGTCCATAATCATGCCCAGGAAAAGCAGGATGATGTTGACGATAAAGAAAATCAGGAACGGTGTATCCGTCAATTGAAGCAGCGTTTCGGTCACGATTCGCGGAATATCGAGACGAGTCATCATGTAACCGTACGCGCTGGACGTCGTGATCAGGGCTGCCACGATCGCCAGTGTTTTCAACGATTCATACAGCACACTTTTGAGATTGGTCCAGGAGATCTCATGATAAATCAGCCAGGTCACCAAGAAGGCATAGGCTACGGCAATGGCTGCGGACTCGGTGGCGGTGAAAGTGCCTGAGATGACGCCGCCAATAATGATCACAGCGGTCATCACTCCGAAAAATCCGCCGGCTACGCGGCGGATTCCTTCTTTGAAATTGATGGGAGGCTCGCGGCGATAGTCTCGTTTGACGGAAATCACGTAGGAAATTATCATCAGCATCACCCCTAAGAAGACACCGGGAACCACGCCTGCCAGAAACAATTTTCCGATCGACAGCGAAAACTGTTTGGTGATACCGTCGATGCTGACGGTGACCCAGCCGGCAGCCAGGGCATAGATAATCACATTATGGCTGGGAGGGATGAGCACACCCTGGACCGATGAAGTGATTGTGACGGCCACGGAGAAATCGTCATCATAGCCGGCTTTTTTCATGAGCGGAATCAAGATCGATCCGATCGATGACGTATCTGCGACCGATGATCCGGAGATGCCGCCGAAAAACATCGAAGCCAGGATATTTACCATCGCCAGGCCGCCACGAATGCGACCGATAAAGACGTTCGACATATCGATAATGCGCTGTGAAATGCCGCCCACGCCCATCAATTGACCGGCGAGAATGAAGAAGGGAATGGCCATCAGGGAAAACGAATTCAAACCTTTCACCATTTGCTGCCCCACGATCATCAGGGGCAGATCGAGATACCAGGCCGTCAGCATAGTGGGGATGCCGAGGGCAAAGGCGACCGGCATCCGAAACAGGAGCAGGAGAAAAAATGTTCCTACGAGAAGGGTAATTCCGATTGGATCTGCTTGCATATCAATATGAACGGCAGGAGTGACACGACAGGATACGATCCCCCGCGCTCACGTTCCTGACACCATCGACTGTTTCAGCACTGTTCGTTGACGGAGACAGGAAGGGATTACATGATAATCTCTTCCTGCCTGTTTCCCTTTGTCGTAAACGTGTTGTAAGGAATAAAAAATAATTCCAGAGCATTGTACATGAGCGTCAGCCCGGCCAGGGGAATCATGGCATAGCGGACTGAACTGGGCAGCTTGGTTGCCGGAAGTGTCGACATCGATGTGAACTTCACCAATTCGATGCCGGACACGACCATCACTGCGCCGAACGCTGTAATAAGGGCACAGAGAATTCGGGAGAGCACCCACTGAGTTCGCAGTGGCAATTTGTTGAACAGGTATTCAATGCCAATGTGTAAATGTAGACGAACACCGATCGGGATGCTGAGGATACCAAACCAGATCATCAAGGTCAGCGAGACTTCTTCGGACCACGAAGGCGAGCGGTTGAAAACGCTGCGCATAATGACCTGATAGCAAATAATGACGACCATTGCTACCAACATGCCCATTGAGACGGTTTCGAAAATTTTTTCAATGATACTGAAAATCTTGCGAAAGATTCTTCCGAGTTGTTGCATAACTGTTTTGAGCCTCGAATCGAACTGCCGGCTTCACACGGGGAAGCCGGCAGAAAAGGAGGAATACCTGCTGCTCCGCATTTATTCTTGAGCAGCCCGGATTTTCTCGATGATCGTGCTATGTTTCGCACCGTATTTTTCATAGAGAGGCTGCACGGCTTCGACAAATCCGTTAAAGGCTTCCGGGCTTAATTCCGTGACGGTCGCACCGCTGTCCATGATGATCTTTTTCGAGGCCTTGACTCGTTCGTTCCATTTTTCGATCACGTAATCCTGGGTTTCTTTAGCCGCTTCCATGACCAGCGCGATCTGCTCTGCGTTCAATTTTTTTTCAAAAGCGATTTTCGAGGCCACTAAAATTTCGGGAACGCGGGTATGCATATCCAACGTATAGTACTGAGCAACTTCATAATGGCCGGTCGATTCGTAAGACGGCCAGTTATTTTCAGCGCCGTCCAGCACGCCTTTACTGATTCCGTCATACACTTCGCCGAACGCCATCGGTGTGGCATTGGCGCCTAATGCATTTACGAGATCGATCATTAACTGGCTCGACTGTACCCGAATTTTCAAGCCTTTCAGGTCGGCAACGCTGGTGATTTCTTTTTGCGAGTTGTAGAATGAACGAGCTCCTGCCTCATAGTAACACAGGCCGTAGAAGTTGTAATTTTCGACTTCCTTGAGCAATTCTGCGCCGATGTCGCCTTTTAGTACCTTCCACATACTCTCCTGGCTTTTCCAGATATAAGGAAGACCGAAGGCTTCCAAAGCGGGGACGAACTCGGTCATCGGAGAGATGCTGATGCGGGCCATATCCAGCGCGCCGAACTGTACCTGCTCGACCACTTCTTTTTCGCCTTTTCCGAGCACTCCGCCAAATTTGACATCAACAACGATTTCGCCATTGGATTTCTCTTTGACCAGTTCGGCAAATTTGAAGAGTCCTTGTGTGGTCGGATAATCTTCAGGGTGAATCTCGGCAACCGTTAATTTAATTTCGGCAAACGCACTGACAGGCAGGATGAATAACGCGGCGATTATGACACTGAGTAATGTTCTCATCTTCATAACATGTTCTCCCATATAGTTAATTGAATTGACGATAAACGATCGATTTGTGATATTTGCTGCTATCACAGCGTACAGTTTTGCTCCTAATACGCACTACTTGACTTTCGACACAGCATCCCTCCTTACGTTGAGTGATAAATGAAGTTTCTGAAGTAACCATTTACCAAAACGATATATTGTACATTGCATAACTATAATTTTAAACATATCACTATCGAATTTTCTGAAAAAAAGTCAAGAGTGGCTTTTTGACATCGGTAACAAATTTTTACATACGCTAACCTATAAAAAAGTTATATAGTTTGATTTAAAGGGATTTGAAAGTAAGAATTCAAGGAATGGGAGATTTTTTTTGATACTGGTAACATTTTTTTACCTTATTATAGAATAACTGCTTATTTTTTTAAGGGTAAGATGTTTGAATATATGCATTACTTTTCTACAGTATACCACTGTGCTGTCACGAAACTAGAAAGGCTTATGGCGCTCTTCTATCTTAGACCATATCGTGCCAAGCATTCCCGTCTTCTGAAATAATTGTACTTGCGCAAATTTCCAGGCTGATACCAGTGCCCGAGTATTCGTCTGGTGTGAAGGCATTGAAATATCTGAAGTATGATGCTGTAGAATTTTGGTGTGATTCCGATGCCGTTATCTTGAACGGAAAAAACCTGTTCGTCATGAGATATCGTATCAGTTCCTCTGGTTGTAGATCTGGACTATAGTCAGGAAAGGCAGTCGTGAAAGCAAGTATTTTTTTACGTGTCTTTAGTTGAAATCTCCGGAGGCCCGGGAAATTTTCAGTTTGTAACGTTTTATTGTTGCTTTTTTAGAAGGGCATACGACAATGGGCGTGATGTTTATTGGTGTTATCGTGTAATATACTTTTACTAGGGAGGAACGTTTATGAAATCACAGCAGTGTACACTCGGTCTTCTTCTTTGCGTGACATGCCTTATCTTGTTGATAAGTTGCGCTCAACCTTCTGGCAATACCCAACCTGGCCCTCCAAAACAGACTCCGCCAAATCCCCAGAATGTCGATAAAATCGTTCAATCCGGACTTGCTCAGCTTGAAGCGGGCGATGTGGCAAAGGCGATCGCATTCTGTGAAAAAGCGGCGAAACTCGCGCCCAACAATCTGAAAGCCGCAAAATGTCTTCAGGACGCCAGATTACAAAGGGATGAGATGGTTGAAAAAGCCCTGAGAAAAGGTATTGCCTATTTTGAAGAGGATGAACTGGAAGCGGCGATGAAACAGTGGGAGTACGTTTTAGACTTAGACCCATCCCATAAAAAAGCTCAAGATTATAAGGAACAGACCCAGATACGCCTCGATGCGCTTCAATAACGGGTGTACGTCACGAGTGATCGTCAGGAGTGCGCTGGTGCAACGACGGACTGCACTTCTATTCTCCTCTTTTTCACGAACGATCGTAATTAATCCATCCTCTTGAGGATGGATGGCGGCAGAGGGAAGTTCAGAAGATGTGGAGGTCACTTGCAAGGCGGCCTCCACAAAAACCGTCACTGCCTGCCCTGGCTTCAGAATTTACCTGCGTTTCGGAGGAGTAAACGGCTGAATCCATTGCGAGGCATCTGAAATAAGGGCAGGCAAATGCAGCAGCAGCATATCATCCAGTCCTAGCGTAATTTTTTTTTCAAGAGTCTGCAGCACGTTTTTGTCCTCATCAAGTATTTCGACGGTAATGCGATGCCAGGGCCCTGCAACGGGGACCTTCGCTTTTTTTCGCTTCCCAGCCTTGACCAGAATAGCTTTCTGATCGTTAATAACGACTCTTATAGCATGAGTTGCCTCGTATGTCTTCCCATCAATGGTAACATCCTGGTTATCGAGCAGCAACGTATGGCCTTTCCCGATGATGAACAGGACGATTGCAAGGATGAAAATTCCGATAAGAGCAATGATTCGATATTTTGTTCGTGTTGACATGAAATATCCTCGTAGATCTCGCGTAAATTTTAAATTTTTTGACTGATATTCCCGGACGATCCGGGTTCGCATTTATTCATCCCCCGAATCTGCTGAGAAGAAGCATTTAAACTTCGACAGGTTCGGGGCGAACGGGAAACATGTTCTTGTCCCGTATCAGCAATATTATTTCTGGCTCGCACCGCGTAAACCAATCCGCTCACGTTCCTTCTCTTTTAATCGAGCCCAGGCATAGATGACCAGTGACACGGCAATGACGCCGTAGGTCACAAAGACGCGAAAATATTCACCGAGCATAGCAGAACCGATCAGATTCTTTCCGGCCATTGGCGACACAATAAACATTAAATGGAATAGCGTGACCCCTAGAAACACGTTCGAGATTCTGGCGCGGTTGACTGTCGCCCCTCCAACGAGCAAGGCTGCCGCAGAAAAAAGCCCAATCTGTTCATGGCTGTTGTAGGTGTTGATCGTCCCGAGATTTTGCAGGTAAATAATCTGTCCGTAACAGGCCATTATCGTTGACATAATAATGGCAATGAGACGTGTCCGCATCACATTGATGCCGGCGGATTCTGCCACCTGCATATCCTGTCCGATGGCTCGCATATCCTGTCCCAGTTTGGTTTTGGTAAACCAGGTAATAAAGAGGCAGAGCAAGCCGATAACGACCAGGGTTGCAAGGGGAAGCGAAAAGTTGCCGATTTTCAGCGGCAACAGGCCGTCTAGTGAGGCTCGTATCCCGATTAGATTCACGGCATTACGAATACCCCACCCTCGCGACAGCACTAATGCCGGGTTTTTGATCGGGATCAGGCTGCCCATGCCGTACAGGACAACGAGCAGATAGATGGCTTGGGAGAAAAACCCTAAAATCAACCCAGTTACCATCTCACGGCCTTTGGCACGGTTCAGAATCTTTCCGCAAAAATAGCCGTTTAGGATCGCGATGGGAGTGGCGACAATCATTGCCAGAAGCATCCCCGGCAGACCCAGAATATTCCAATCCGTCACCAAAATCAACCCAATTTGTCCTGCCATCGCCCCTAATACCATCGCAAAGTTTAATCCCATCCCGGCAAGAATCGGAATGATCAGGGAGAGTACCAGGAATGAGTTGCGCACCAAACGTGTCATCAATTCCTGTGCAAGATACAGCAAGGAAAAATTTGATAAGGGAATGGCAAAGATACTGATACCGATAAATAAAAGCGGCACTGCATTATCGGTCAATATCTGTGAGAGCGTGTAATGTGAACGAGTCTGTTTTGATACAATTTTTCCATTCATGGCTACTGTTTCCTCTGAGTGGTCATGGTCATAGTTAAAGCATATAGGATAATTCCATGGGTTGAAATAATCCGGATGACATCTGAAATGTCAGATTGAATCAGGCTATTAATTACAGAAGGCGTCATGGCGACAATTCCCTGATATAGTAAGGTTCCCACGACAACATTCATGATGGTGGCCTTATGGATGGATGCTCCGCCAATAAGGATTGCGGCCACTGCCGGAAAAGACATCCAGAGCGGAGCCAGATAGAGTTGGATAAACCCGAAGGATTGTTGATACAAGAGAATTCCGATACCACCGAGTACTGTTGACATGATGACCGATCGAATGCGCATGTGATCGATATCGATGCCGGATGCTTTGGCAAATTCTGGGTTTGAACCGACAGCTGTTACGGCAGTTCCGGTTTTAGTGTGGAAAAATGCCCACACCAACAAACAGAGGACGGCAATGAATACAATTGTTCCGGTGGGGAAAGTGAAGTGTGTCCCCAGGTGGATCGCGAGGAAATCATCCAGAATATGCAGCCAATATCCTTCAGTCGTGATCGTGGTTCGCAGCCCTTCGCCTCCATAGCCCCAAATCATGACCGGGTTTTTATAGGGAAGCAACAGCCACCAGATACACATAAAGGCGACGGTTGACCACCCGACATACAGAGCAATCGTCATTTCAGAGCCTTTGACTTTATTGAGTAGTTGGCCGTAGCCATAGCCGAACAGTGTTCCCAGGCCAATTGTGATGATCAGAGCTGTCAAAAATCCGAACAGTCCAGTCAAACCAAGATTCATCGCGAACGTTGAGCCGAGCAGCCCGGCAATAATCCCGATCTGAAGACCAAAATTCAACCCACAGCCGGATTGTACCATTGGAACCATAGCCAGCACCAGTGTGGCAGTCATGCCAAATCGTTTGATAATGTCGCTGAGCGATGTATCTACCCTGACCTGAGCAAACGGGGCAACAATAAACAAGATTAGCAGTAAGCCCCCGATCATCAGTCTCGGCAGTCCTGCTCGCGCCATAAATGATGTCAGACGTTTCATGTGTATTTCTTTCCTTTAGTTATTCGTCAGCAGTTCTGCCGACCATCAATTTTCCGAATTCTGTTGATTTTGCCGACGCCGCAAGGATTCCGGAGATCTTCCCTTCATCGACAATTGCGATACGATCGCAAACGGAACGCATTTCTTCAAGCTCCGAGGATACCATTACGATAGTGGTCCCATTTTCGCGATTGTCCTTACGAAGCGTATCCAGCACAATTTTTTTCGCCCCCACGTCAATTCCTCGAGTCGGTTCCGACACAAACAACAGTTTGGGGGCCAACGCAAAGGCCTTCGCCAGACAAATTTTTTGCTGATTTCCTCCTGATAATTCCTGGGCTAATTGTTTCTCACTGGTACATCGAATCTCCAGGACATCAATATATTCCTGTGCAATTTTTTGCATCATTGCGTCGTCTCGCCATTGAACCAGCCCTCCCAGGTAGGACTTCAAATATTTATTTTGTGTTTGCATGGCTGTAAACACAATATTCCAATCCAGAGGTTCTTCGAGCAGCAAACCAACGCCTCGTCGATCTTCAGAGACAAATGCCATTTCGGCATCCAGGGCAAAACGAGGCTTATTCAGTGTGACCGGTTTGCCCTGGAAGACCACCTGCCCGCCGGCAACATGCAGCCCCATAATACCGTTCGGAATGCCTAATTTCCCCTGGCCGGCAAGTCCGCCAATGCCGAAGATCTCACCCTTATATACTTCAAATGAGACATCTCGCACAGTTTCGCCTGGCATATCGACCCAAAGATGCTCAACACGCATGATCGGTTCGTGAAGGTGTCGTTCCTTTGTCTCTGCCTTTTGGACGACACTCTGATGTAACTCACGGCCGACCATCCACTCGGCGATCTGATCGATAGTGATCTCGGCGGTTGGGACCTCTTTGACAATGCTTCCGTCGCGAAGGATCAGAACCTTGTCGGTGACGTCGATAATTTCCTGTAAGCGGTGAGAAATCAGGATAATCGCAATGCCCTCCTCTGAGAGAGCTTTTATCGACTGCAACAGAATGTTCGCTTCTGATTCAGTGAGGACGGCGGTGGGCTCATCCAACACAATGAGTTGAATATTCTGTCGATCCAGCTCCCGGGCGATCTCGGTGAATTGTTTGTGCCCTACAGGCATTTCAGACACCAGCATGGTGTCGTCGAGGTTCATGTTTAATTTGGCAATGGCGGTTTTCGCCCGCTTCGTATTCTCCTCTGTGTCAAGGTTTTTGATGGTGTCGCCAAAGAGCTCGACAAGGAAATTATAGTGGAGCGATTCGGTATTTAAGACAATATTTTCAGTCGCCGTAAAACCGGGAATTAAAGAAAATTCCTGGTGAACCATGCCTATACCGGCATCTAGGGCATCCAGAGGGCTGGGAAAGGAGACGACATTACCGTCTAGAAGAATCTGCCCGCCATAGCCGCCGGTTGTGTGAATTACGGACATTCCGAACAGAATCTTCATTAAAGTGGACTTTCCGGCGCCATTTTCGCCGACTAATCCAAGTATTTCACCTCGTTTCATCGAAAAGTTGACATCAGTCAGCACCTGGTTGCCGAAAAATTCTTTGGTAATGCCTCGCATTTCGAGAAATATTTCACTGCTGTTCATACGTTCAGTCATAACACTCCATAAATCATAAAAATGCAACCATACAAGTGTTCCTGCAAGGTTACGTTGACGGGTGGTAATGTACCTGTGAACAGCTTTGTTCTCAACGTGCCGACAAGGCTGTCGATACGTACAACCTGTCACTTGAATGTTGCAAAAACACTCGTACACATTTGCGGAAATATGTACACCTCCCCCCCCTTGACAGGATTTGAACCTTGTCAGGCTTAACTGCCCGGAAGGCATGTATACATACTTTCGAAATGCTGTACTAGTGGTCTGTCCAGAACATTTTCAGGAGTACGAGCAAGCCTTTTCTACAGTTCGACATTGCAGACCATCCTATAGAGGAATGTATTCTCCCAAAATTTCTTAGACAATATACTCGTGTTAAAGAAGACAAAAAAAGGCTTTGTCACGGCTGCTCCTCTGAGGAGAAGCCGTCTCAAAGCCTTCCACGTAAAGGAATCTCCCGCCTTCACGCCATACGAGGCGCGTTACTGGAGATATTTTTCAGGGACTGCAACTTCAGTTACGCCCATGTATCCTTTACCCATAATATACGTATCTTGATAAACCAGAACATGGTTGTCGGCAGTGGTTCCGGTATTTCGGTCCGTATAGTATCCACCATTCCATTTGGCGCCAGGGGTATATTTTCCAAGAGCCGCCATAATGTCATCAACTTCGGTCAATTCAGCTTCACCTTCGAGTACCCGTTTCGCCAATTCTCCAAGACCGGCTGTGACTGTGAAACCATATGAGTAGGCCCAGGTTCCGAATCGTCCGGCGCCACCTTTTTCTGCGATGGCATCTTCAACCGTTTTTAAGATTTTTGGGAAATCTCCCTGCGCTGCTGACAAATCGACTCCCAATGCTCCCGGATAGCCCATTAATGGAGACGGGAGATCGGCTTCGATGAAGTAACCGCCATATTCCAGCAATTGTTTTAAAAGAGGTTCTGTATGGGCGTCATTGGTACAGAAAAATGCTGCATTTTCCCCATATTTTTCAACCCACGCAGGCACTTTTTCAAGAATGTACTGTTGAGCGCCGGCCACTCCAACATCACTCACTGGATCCGGAGCTGTTTCAAAGATGAATTTCATCCCTAAATCGTTGGCTGTCTGTTCCATGATATCTTTTCGGGTCGACAGGGTTTCATAACTCATATGCCGTGGAAAAGAGATGTGGACGAACGTGTCGCAGCCAAGTTCTTTGGCGGTATGCAGAATGAGGAACCCTCTGGCGAGGAAATGGTTGTTAATCGCCAAGTCGGCAGCAGTTTGGATGACTAACGGATCTTCATGGGCTTCACCTGCAATCAGCAGGATGTCATCCCGTTTTTCCCGAATTCGTCTGAAAGCCTCTGTGGTCCCGGGGATCGCCTGATTGACGACGATCGCTTTCATCAGTGGATCATCGGAAAGACCAACGATTTGAGTAATCGTCGTTTCCATTTCCTGCATAAAATTATCAGGATAGGTCACATGTTGAATCATCCCGCCGTCTGCCACAGCCCCATATTCTTCAATCAGTTTTTCTGCGCCTCGAAGATCGTCTTCCGACTGTGAGACAGTTCCGGTGACAACCCCAATGTGAAAATCTGCGGCCTGGGCGGGAACTGCAAACAATGCAGCAACAGCAGCGGCCATCATGAGGAATAGAAATTTTTTCATACGATAAACCTCCTTCTTACTCCTAAATTTTGGATAATTATATGGTTAATGTTATTCAGAATACTTTTCTACGGAATTTTGTTTTGTCAAGGAAAAGTTCATTCTTTTTTCCTTCGGAAGTTTTATACTATCCGACATGGAAAACGGGCCTGACGATTCACTAACCATGGTGCATTTGCTGATGCATGCCTTAAGGTATCCCCAGGCTGCTGATTCCTGGACTTACAGCGAAGCTGTTGCCGGTTTACTAGGATTATTGGTGATTATAAGGAACAAAACAAGCGTTGGTGTTCATAGTACAGCCTTTCGTAAAGTAAGTTTCTATGCGCATCCACTCGCCCTGAGTCTGTCGAAGGGGTGGTGTGGTTCGACAAGCTCACCATGAACGGTGTTGGGGTGTAGGGTGGGTTTACTCTTGACCCACCGAAAAACTAAAGTCGTATAAACGGTTCGATGGCTTTAGCCTGAGAGTAAGAGGCGACAAATTCGTCTCGATCCGCGACAGTAGAGAACAGGTAGACGGCGTAGCCTCCCCAACCTCCGCCGCAGTATTTGCGGGCAAGACTGGTATCATGAGGCAATAGGGGATTCATCCCCTCGTCAAGCTGGGCACGATAACTCATTTGAACGGCCTCACCCAGTTGTTGAACGTTTTCGTGCAGCACAGCCTCTGCCGCAAGGCGACCGGCTTGATAAATCAATTCATAATCCCGGCCTTTTCCGGCAATACCGGGTGTATCATGTTCCTGTTCGGTAAAGTACAGAGCCATTAATCCTTGAAGCATTTCTCCGTTACGTTTAAAGTAGAGTTTTGGACATTGTCCGCTTTTCCACACGCACAACCCTGTTTCAATAACAATAGCCGGATCTTGCCATCCAACACCTAAATTCAGCTCACTCGATACTCCATCCTCACCGTTCAGGAGGGCCCAGGCTCCGCTGCCGCCGACTCCCGACCGTTTCTCGTAATTCCATTCAGCGAGCGAAACCAATGGTGAAATCGCACAATTTACGACCAATCCTCCCTCTCTGGCATATCGAGGCACATCAAGCCATCCTCCGGCAAAGTCAACCCGTAGCGGAGCCTGGCGCGGAGCGCGAATCCATCGAACAATTTCTGATGTCGAAATCGGTTGAAAAATCGGAGGGGTTTTCGGTAAGACTACATACTGCGCGCCAACTTGTTTGCAAAACGCCCGTTTGGCCTCGCCATATTGATCGTCCTCGGTAACAGCGAGTACATCTGGCTGAAGTTGTAAAAAATGATCTTTGAAATCAAATCCCAGCTCTCGATTCTGGCCGATGACCACGTGATCAACCATCTGTAAAGCTTGAATCAATGCATACTTATGATCCTGAGGGATCGAGGAGCGACGGTGTTTATGCTCCCATAAGACATCGTCTGATGCAAAGCAGACGGTGAGATGATCGCCGAGCGCTTTGGCTTCGGTGAAAAATTGAATATGGCCGGCATGGAGGATGTCATAACATCCTGAGACAAAAATTTTTCTCATAGGGCTTGTCATGAATGGGGTGCTCGCCCGGCATAATGATATTCATATGCATTGATTGTCAATTGTTGGCGCTCACCCGGCATGATGAAAATTGCTTCAAAGCAGATCGGTTTTTGAGAACGGTCTGCTTTGCTTTCACAGAAGTTCCTCTTAAAGATCATAGAGCTGAGTTCGAATCATGGCATGATTATGCAGGCCCCCTGCTTATGTCAACGATTATCTCTTCAGGTAATATAATCGGCAGACGCATCTGGTTATGACACGAAGGAAAGGGGGCGTCTGCCACATTTTGGGGCAAGCTGGAGGGGCAAATTCTTTTAACTCAAATACCCTGACATGGCGGCGACATCAGCTATTGTGAACTTCTGTATCAGATAAGATGATTTGACATCGAGCGATCTGCCCCATATTAGTGTGAATGAGTCATGGAACCATTACTTGTCGGAAATTTTCTCAAAAAATGGTTGACAGACTTTAAGCGATGCCTTTCTGTTCATCACTTTTATAAAAGCAGAAGAGCTGGCAAGGCATGCGGGTGATTCATGGTCATCGGGCAAAGTCATGACACAGAATTGTCTCCTGTCAAGATAAAAAGAAATCACAGAGCTACACAAAGAGACGCGAAGATTTGTGCTCGCCTGTTTTCCTTCGTGTGTCTTCGTGGTTCCATCGTTCATTCATCAGGAGGAACAGGTTATGGAAAAAATACACGTTGGCGTTCTTGGCGCAACCGGTATGGTTGGGCAAAATTATATTCGTTTACTCAATCATCATCCCTGGTTTCAGGTGACATACGTAGCCGCATCGCCTCGTTCAGCAGGCAAAACATACGCCGAAGCCGTGGCCGGACGCTGGTTGATGAACGAAGACATTCCGGCAGATGTGGCCTCACTGGTGGTCGGCAATGCTAACAATGTCGATGAAGCCAAAGGCAAATGCACTCTGATCTTTTCAGCTGTCGAACTTGATAAACAGGCGATCCGTGACCTCGAAGACGCATACGCTGCCAACGACATTCCGGTCGTTTCGAATAATTCCGCCCATCGCCACACCGCCGATATACCGATGTTAATCCCTGAAATTAACGCGGCTCATGCGGATATTATTCCGATTCAACGTAAAAACCGAGGCTGGAACAAAGGCTTTATCGCGGTGAAGCCGAATTGCAGCCTGCAAAGCTATATGACTCCGGTGTATGCGCTCATAGCAGCAGGCTACCCGGTCGAGAGTATGATCATTACGACCCTTCAGGCTGTTTCCGGAGCCGGCTATCCAGGATGCGCGTCATTGGATATGATTGATAATATCGTGCCGTTTATCGGCGGTGAAGAGCACAAATCGGAAGTCGAACCGTTGAAAATTTTAGGACGCATCGAGGGCAATGCCATCGTTGACAATGACTCAATCAAAATTTCAGCCCATTGTAACCGCGTTCCAGTGATCGACGGGCACACAGCCTGTGTGAGTCTCAAGTTCAAAGACAAAAAGCCGTCTCTTGAGGACGTGTTGAACATCTGGCATGAGTTCAAAGCCGAACCGCAGGATTTGCAACTTCCTTTCGCTCCTGAACAGCCGATTATCTACCGCGCGGAAGCAAACCGTCCGCAGCCTCGCATGGACAGAGATGCGGATAAAGCTATGGCCGTCTCGGTGGGACGCTTGCGCGAGTGTCCGGTTTTTGATTACCGTTTTGTGGCTTTATCGCACAACACCGTGCGTGGTGCTGCCGGTGGGGCCATTCTCGGCGCAGAACTGATTAAAGCCAAAGGCTATATGTAGTCGGGAAGGTTCGCAGCGGCGCGCGAAAAAGAAAAAACCCTTGCTTTGGCAGCAGAAAGAACAAAGTAAGCGTAACAATCGAGAGTGAGAACGAAATGGATCGACAAGCTGCTGTTGGTATGTTGGAAGTCTTTCTTATTTGATCGATTTCGGACGAAAACGAGGATCGAGCCTATCACGAAGTCCGTCGCCGAACAGATTAAACCCCATGACAGTTAATGCAATAGCGCCCCCTGGGAGAATGGCAGCCCAGGGTTGGATATCCATGAAATCTTTGGCTTCTTGCAACATGATACCCCAACTTGGCAGCGGGGGCTGCGTGCCCAGGCCAAGAAAACTAAGTCCGGCTTCGATCAAAATCGCATTGGCAAAAGACACCGTTGTTTGCACGATCAACGCTCCCATGATATTCGGCAGAATGTGTCGCCAGATAATGGCATGGTCTGAGGCTCCGAGCGCTACAGCAGCTTCAATATAATCTTCGCCCCGAATCGCCAGCACCTGCGCACGGATGAGCCGGGTAAAGGAGGGCAGAAAAATAATGCTGATACTGACTGTCGCTTGCAGATGACCCGGGCCAAGAACGGTAATCATAGCAATCGCCAGCAGTAGAGCCGGAAATGAGAGCAAGCCGTCCATCAGGCGCATGATGACATGGTCGAGCCAGTTTTGTTTATACCCTGCCAAAACTCCCAGAAACAGTCCCGGAATCGTTGCCAGGATCACTGAGAAAAAACCGACTTGCAGAGCGATACGGCTGCTATATATTGTACGAGAGAAAATATCCCGGCCAAAAAAATCAGTACCGAAAGGATGGGTTATTGACGGCAGCTTCATCCGGTCCTGATAGTTCATTTGATCAGGTGGAAACAGGGAAAGAAAGGGGGCAAAAACCGCACAGCACAACAAGAGAAGAAGAATGAGAAATCCAGCGAACAACGCTTTATTGTGAAGTAAAATCATGAACGCCTTATTATCAGGGCTGTTGTGCATCAGTCTCTGTAGCATGAGAGGTATCCGTTCGTGCTGAGCGTGTCGAAGTGTCCGTGATCTCCTTCAACAAGTGAGCACATCATGTCGTAAAGAAGTATACATCCCCCCCTGCCGGGGTTTCAAACTCTGGCAGGCGGCTACCCTTCAACTAAATGTTTGCGAAACTCTCGCGCTCTGTCAAGGTGAACGTGACAGGGATGGCACGGACCACCCTGTCACGTTCATCCTGCAAAAGTACCAGGACGAACGATTGGGACTTTGCCTGCACGACAGTCCTAGTGAAGGGAGATTTTAGGATTTAAGACTCCATACAGAATATCGATCAGGGTGTGTAAACCCGTGAAGACAATCGCAAGGAACACGACACTGCCCTGTACAACTGGAAAATCACGGCCTGAGATTGCCGTGAGCAGCATACGGCCGATACCTGGAAGACCGAAAATTTGCTCGATAATAATGGCTCCGCCCAGTAGATAGCCAAGTTGGAGGCCGGCAATCGTAATGACCGGCAGCAGGGCGTTACGCAACGCATGATGTAAAATCACCGTGCGTTCTTTGAGCCCTTTGCCTCTGGCAACCGTGACATACTCTTTCTCCAGCTCTTCCAGCATTGATACTCTGAACATGCGCGTCAGAATCGCAGCCCGGATCAACCCAAGGGCAAAAGCCGGCAAGAAAAGATGACGCAGCCATTCGACAGGATTCTCAGAAAAATTGACATAGCCGAGCAAGGGAAACCATTGCAATTTGACGGCAAAAAATAGCATCAGGAGAATCCCCAGCCAAAAACTCGGAACAGCCAGACCCACTTGCGCGAGAAAAAGACTGAAAAGATCAACCCATGACCAGGGGCGCAATGCGGAAAGAATGCCTAGAGGGATGGCGATCACAACTGAAATAAACAAGGAGATCACGGCCAGCCAAAATGTGACATGAATGCGGCTGAAAATAATCGAGAGCACAGATTCCTGCGATCGGAGCGACACCCCGAAATTTCCGCTGCATAATTCTTTCAGCCAGTGGATGTATTGAAGGAGTAACGGACGATCCAAACCGAGCATTGCACGAACTTCTTCGATGCGTTCCTGTGGAGCTTCCAGGCCTACAATAAGCTGCACCGGATCACCTGGGATGAGGCGTAAAATCACGAACACCAGGCTGACGACAAGAAATATTGTGAGCAGCGAAGTCGCTATTCTTCGAAGAATGTATGTATGCATAATTGTCCTTCCCTGCACTGCGTATCGAGGGTGTTTGATTACACCTCAGTTGCTTTTGGGTGGCGTTGCTGCTGTCGCGTTGGCTGTATGCCTCGTAATGTTCTTTGCAGGTGTCGCACAGGTATTTCACAAAAACATCACCGGCATGTAATCTTTATACACCGACGAATCGGTTTTGCCCCGGAAGGTGTCGCAGGCTCGCCATAAGACGTTGTTTATTTCGCTTTGGGTCAACGTCGTTTTCGCTGTTGTATCGCTCAATGTATATGCTGTTTTTTTATGATTGAAATTGCGGGCCGATTTCGATTTCGCCGGTACAGGGCGCGGCGTTATCGAGATAAATCGTCCAGTGGAGCCGTGGCTGAAATGCGGCAAGTGGAACACCGTGCGGCATACCTTTAATCAGCCATTTCCCACCAGGAAAGATCAACCGGTCCTGGGGGAAAATTTTTGTGCCATCCACTTGATAGAGCAGTTGCATAATGCGCCGAAACGAACAGCGGAGTTCATCGCCGCTTTGGAAAGGGATTCCCGGCCCTTGCAGTATTTCGTAGCGTTTATATTCCTCGATATCTTCTCCGATTTCCAGCATCGACTCGACACTTTTCAGCTCATTTCGAATATCTTCCTCGTTATCGACAAACATGGTCGGCGCCCACAGTTGCAGTTCATCATTCTGGATAACGAGTTTGAGAGAAATCAGAAAATCCTCGATCGACCTGCTGCTGGTATTGACGATGACTAAGTCAAAACGGTATTCATCTTGATCATCGTGCGGAAGGATTTCGCAGTTGCCGACTTCGAGCGCAACGGTGGCGGTCTGCTCGCGGAACATCAAGAGACGAATCAATCGATCGTGTATCGGCTCATTCCGGAAACCATTCCTGCTATAATAGATATTATCGCTGGCTTGATATGCAGTCTCTCCTTTGGGAACCGTGATGACGTAAGCGACTCTTCCGGCGTTTTCTCCGGAAAGAGGAACGGTATGGCAGAGAATTCCAGGCAAATGCGGGCGAAGGCCGCAGTCAATCGTATGCTGAAGTTGCTCCAGCGAAAATTTTGTCGGGTCGAGTCCTTCATCCAGGTTGAGCGCAGTCTTCGGACGTCCGCGATTGTCCTGGATGCCGAGGACGATGGTTCCGCCTTCCGCGTTGGCAAAGGCGGAGAGATCTTTCGACAGATTTCTCGAAAATACCGTCCCCAGGGAGCAGATTTTTGATGGTTTGAATTCCAGGGTGAAGGATTTCGGCTGGCCGATCAGGTGCTGCAAATCGGCCTCTGTCCAATCTGAACGTTGTGTATCCATGCATCATCCCTTCTGAAGTGTGTTTGGTAATTCCCATTTCGTGAGTCTCATATATTCCAACGAGATGACTCGCTCCTTGTCAACAAAAATTCTCATCAGCATGAGTGTAATACATTTCTAAATACAGCATTAATATTTTCAAAACCGTTGGAAATTTCTGTACACATGGTTTCACAGTAATCATTCCTTAAAAGGGCAATGCTTCCATCTTTCTCAGCATTATTGATGTACTTTGGGATCGCCGCCATCCCTGGCGGTATCTTTCTTCATAAAACATGTTCTTCATAAACACAGAAGAGAATTCCTTGACAACAATCTCTTTCCATCCTTAAGCTGAGTTTTTGAATCGAAACTTATATTGATTTTTTATGATGATACAGCATTCCAATGATGATGGAGGCGAATATATGAGACGCAAACATACTCATGTTTTGAATATCGTGATGATTGTTCTTATCCTGTTCAGCGTAGTCGAAGGGATTGTTCTGATCGTGTGCCGTCCGGACTCCCGCGGCTTGCAGGGAACGTATTACGACAGCACCGATTGGAGCGGCGAGTCTGTTGCAACGGGCCTCGACACCGAATTCACGACTGATACGCTCAAAACAATCCGAGAAAAGGTTCCTCAAAATATTTTCAGCGTCGAATGGGAGGGATTTATCGAGATTCCTGAAACCGCGAATTATACGTTCGTCACTGAATCTGATGATGGATCGCAGCTATACATCGATGAAAATCCGGTCGTCAAGAATGGCGGCCCTCACGGATTGAAAAAAAAGCAGGGTTCAATCCATTTACTGAAAGGAGTTCATCGCATCAACATTCGATATTCTCAACATGGCGGATTTGCTGTGATAAACGTACTGTGGGCGCGTTCACCCTTTGCGCCTGTTCCTCTGACTGCCAAGATTCTGCTGCCACCTGATACGAGCATGACGCAGTTTTGGCTGTACAGACAGGGAAAGAGCCTCTTGTCGTATTTACTCGCGTTCTGGAGTGTCATGTTCATCGCCCAGCTTTTTGCCTCGGCCCGTGCCTGGCGAATTGCCCGTAAAGGCGATCCCGAACGTTATCTCTGGCCCGCATCGACTGTGAGCTCTGTTCTGAAAGAGACCTTTTGTCGGTTGATTGCTGAGCCCATTGGATTTGCGGCTGAATCTCTCCGGCGTCCTGAAATATATCACTGGCTCATTGTTGCCGTGTATTCTTTAATGATCTTTTTGACCCTGTCATATGCCAGAGTCTTTTCGAAATTTATGATGGGGCGCTTTGGCACGGATATTTTTTCACACATTACCACAGTGACTCTTTCCATCGCGGGAATGTTGCTCTTCCTTTACTTCATTCGCGTCAAAGATCAACGGACTTCCCGTCTGATCTCATTCATTGTTATTGTGGCAATTTACGGTTTTTTCCTGAGTGTGGGGCTGCGCGAAAGCATCTACGGATTTCTGCAATGGTTCGGCATCGATACGAGTTCCTGGGAAGTCCTGGATTTATATCCGATCTATGCCGGGGAAAAAGTGCATTTTCTGGAATATGGCTTGCTTGGTTTACTGCTCTGTAAAACGTTAGGCTATCATATCAAAAATAAGACCGCCTATTTCGTGGCAATCGTGCTGGTCTATCTGATCGGTACGACGGATGAAGGACTGCAATGGGCGTTGCCGAGCCGGGTCGGGGAATATCGTGATATTTGGATGAATATCGCATCAGGCGGTTTAGCGATTTTGGCAGTTGTTCTTGTGATCCGACCCAAAGCCTTTCGACAGGAATTTCAGTGGTCGTCCTTGAGGCCGTTGTGTTATCTATTGGCTGCAGCAGTGCTGTATACCGGTATCTTTTTACAGGTCGTGCATGGCTTTGGTTCGAAAATTTTTCTGCCGGACAGCGGATCGGAATTGGTGTCCCGGTTCTCCGAATACGATCTGTTGGAGATCGATAAGCGTTTGGTGCAGCGCCTCGAAGGTACTCCCGCCGATGATATTCCGAACAGTCAACTCAACGTTTATCGCTACGAAGCCAACCGGCACCATTATCTGAGAAATAAATATTATAAAAACAAGCAGCTTTTCGAAAGTTACTGCGAGCAGGAAATTCTCAAAACCTATTATCGTTTCCTTCTGAGTAAGGGAGAAGTCCAACTCTTCGATTACAAACCAGAGGAATTTACGTTCCAACCTGATCCAAATGAGTCTGTTTTTTATCGCAGCGACGGGCAGGAGCTTTCGATTATATCATATTCTCAAAAGACGATGTGGCTGGTGGTCAGCCTGTCGGCGGCAGTGCTCTGTGTGCTGGCAACGTTCTGGCCGGTGTCTGACAAGACCGCTGTCCGTTTTCGCACTCCTCACGGAGTCCACCAGCTCAGCCGCCGTTTCGAGCGGCTTGTGTTGCGGCCGATCTTCGGAGTGGTTCTGCTGCTGGTCCTGGCTGCCAACCTGTACGTGTTCCGCAACGCTCCTGAATACGAGCACACCAATCTCATCATTTTGACCGTCGATAGCTGCCAGCCCGATTATTGGAGCGCCTACGGCTACGACAAGAAGACGACGCCGTTTTTTGATGACATGGTACAGGAAGGGGTACTCTTTTCAAATGCGATTGTGCCGACATCGTGGACGATTCCCAGTCTGACATCGATGCTGACCGGCCTGAATCCGAACGTACATGGGATTGATGTGCGCGGAAAACTGATGGATCCGCAGATTCCGACGCTGTTCGAGGCCCTTGAACACCACGGCTATCTCATCGGTGATACGAGTTATACACTGACGGAGCCGTCGATTAACAGTGTGTTTAAGAAAAAGGATATTGCGCCGGAGGTCGCGTTGTCGGAAGGGCGATCTGAGGAGTCGTACCTGCTGTCATGGATGGAAGCGCACAAAGATCAGCCCTTGTTCGGCTGGGTGCATTTCCACACCTCTCACTTGCCATACAACGCGACTCCGCCGTATAATAAGCTCTTCCTGGATGATGTCGATCCGGAAACGCTGCAAGACGAGCAGATCAGACTCGCTCAGTCAAACCTGATCGTTCGCAAAGGAGAAGTCGAGTTCGATAAGGAGCGGCATACGAAAGCCTTACATGCAGTGTATGCCCAAACCTTACGACAACAAGATGCCAAAATCGGGAAAGTTTTGATGAAATTGGATGAATTGGGATTGCGTGACAATACCCTTATTATCGTGACTGCCGATCACGGTGAAGAATTACTGGAGCACGGCTTTATCGGTCACGCTTCGACATCCTGGGATACGAGTGTATACGACGATCTGGTTCAGGTGCCGCTGGGCATTTCGTATCCGAACAAACTCCCGGCAGGCGAACGTATTGACGCTCAGGTGCGTCAGATCGATATTATGCCGACCATATTAGATATCCTTGACATTCCTCTCGATAAAACGATTCAGGGCAAATCCTATCTTCCGATGCTGCTTGGACACGGCGATTTTCAGGAAAGCGCATTTTCCGAAACCACGCCTTGCGGTTATAGCTGCCCGAAACGATTGGTGCAGAATCGCTTACGCTCGGTCAGGACGAATGATTGGAAACTGATTTCGATCTACAAGCATGAGACAGAAGAAACGACTTACGAACTCTACAATCTCCAACACGATCCAGCGGAAACGCAGAACGTGATCGACGAAGAGCCAGAGGTCGCAGCCGAATTCAAGGACAAACTTCGCTATTGGATGGAGGAGGCCCCACAGCAGTTTGTGTATGAAACGCAGAAGGTCGAACAGAAACACTATCTCGACGACGACGTCGAAATTCGTCCGATTGTCCTGTTTCCGAAAGTCGGAACGGTGTTGACGCCGGAAAGCTTCGAGAAGCGGGTGCTTGTGGAATGGATCGGCCATGAGAACGCCGAATATCTGATCGAATATGACGTCGGTACAGGCGGGTACCACATGAACGGGGAATTGGAAGTCATCGGCCCAAAACAGTGGTTCGGGCCGTTTCCCGAAGACATCTGGCAGGCGTTGCCGCTCTATAATCCCTGGAAATTTCGGATTATCCCCAAAGCATATCCTCAATATCCCAGTGAGTGGATTACCTTTGAAATGAAAAATGAGTAGCGCTCTGGTGCAATAAGATGTCACCGTCACCCTGCCAGGACTCTTTCATCCCTGACAGGGTTGACGGTTTACAAGTTGCTATAGGTGTATCCTACTGCTTTTGGGCTCTCCACTGCTGCGACGACAGCGGTGAAGTCAGGATCAGCTCTGTCACCTTTCCGTCCGTATCGGTCATAAACCGGATGGTCATACCAGAAATTGGGTCGAAGTAGCTCTCAATTGATTCGGCATACATTTCAAAAGCCTCTCCGGCAAATTGGACGTGCAATTTGCCTTCCTGGATAGTTATTCGAGCGGTCAGTGTTTGAGGAGCAGCCGTGAATTTATAAGTTCCGGCATATCGTTCCGCACGCTCCGGTTCGACCGTGACCACAGACTTTTCTTCGACCCGAAACGCGGGCCAGTCATAAAGTTCTGACAGGCCGCGCATCATTTCCATCGCTAATTGATGTCCGGTATCGGCATTGGTCATCACGATCGCACCCTGGCCTTTTTCAGGGAACAACATTGTAAAACTCCGAAATCCCATTGTCGAACCGCCGGAACTGATCCAGATATTTTCCCCTTTCCCGTTTACCGCTCCGGCAAAGGCCGAATTGCCGATTTGAGGACGAAAGAATGTTCCTGCAAGGGTTTGCGAAAACAGCTTGTTGGCATCTCCCGTTTTCGCCCGAACGCTCTCAATCATCAGGCGGGCAAGGTCCGATGGAGTGCTCCAAAGACCTGTGGCGGCGGCTTCAGGATAGGTAAACCATTTTCCCGATATTGGCTGTCCTGTCGAATGATGCCCTCGTGCTGCGAAATTGGACCGTTCCTGAGGAAGCGGCTGACGAAAAGTGCTGTGTTGCATCTCGAGTTTTTTAAAAATATTCTGCTCGATAAAGTCGGGGAATGGTTGTCCGGTCAAATCCTCGAGCAGTTGTTGCACAATCACATACCCGCCTCCGGAGTATCGCCAGACTGTTCCCGGCGTTTCTACGACGCGAATCGGCGGAGTGTTGGCCGGGGGCTGTCCGTCTAATATTTGGATGAGCGAAGGAAGCGGCTTCTGAGCAGGATATCCGAAAAATTCACCGCCCGTCACGCCTGCGCTATGGCTGAGAAGCCGGCGGAGTGTCACAGCGTCTTGTTGTGTATACTCGTTTTCAGGGATCTTCCAGGATTGCAGCCAGGTATTCACATCTTCATCGAGCCGGAGTGTTCCTTGTTCCACGAGCGAGAGTACAGCCATTGCCGTGACAACTTTGCTGACCGAAGCGGCTTGAAACAGGGTGTTTGTTGTCACTTCTTTCGAAGAACCTGCTTCCAGGACACCATAGCCTGCGGCCCATGCCAGTTTGTTGTTCACGATAACTGCCAGGCTCACGCCCGGTACGTGATACTGCCGCATCCTGTCTTCGAGGTTCATGCGAGGCAGAGGCTGCCCTTTGACGGCAAAAACCGGTAATAATCCGTTTTCCCAGGTTGTCCGAAGAAGATCCTGATCGTCTGACAGTTCTTTGCATCCAGAGAGAAGCAAAATGCCCAGACAAAGCAGCAAGGCTATCCAATCTGATCGATGTGTCATGCTGGCTCCTCTTTAGTCTGACATCTGTCAGACCTGTCAGATGTACCTGATATGTCTGACAGATGTCAATCTATTTGCTTTTCCATCCGATCGCGACCAGGCGTGAAGCCCGGTGATCGTAGGGATCGCCTTTAAGATTCCCATACAGCGTAATGTTGTGAAAGCCGACGCGCGACAGACTTTCCCGCAACTCCTGCCCGGAATAGATGCGCTGCTCAAATGAGTAGGTCAGGGCTGTTCCGTTTTCGATCAGGATACGTTCGTTTCTGAGTGTGCCCCATCCATCCAGAATTTCACGCCGCTGCACTAAAATGCTGCCGTCAGCATGCTTTTCCGACACCGTATCGTGGAAATTACGGGCCAGAATTTCGCGTCCCATCATATCCAGCACGCAAATGCCGCCCGGCTTCAAACTGTGATACAGGTTTTTCAGGACAAGCATATCTTCTTGCGGATCGTCAAAATAGCCGAGTGATGTCAGCATGCTCAGGGTCAGATCGTATGTTTCAGGGCGGGAAAAACGGCGCATATCTTCTTCAACCCATTCAACGGCCACGCCTTCCTCCTCTGCTTTTTCTCTGGCCTTTTTGAGAAGAAAAGGCGTCCGATCTACCCCTGTGACCTGACAGCCTTTCTGAGCAAAGAGAATGGAATGACGACCGGGGCCGCAACACAAATCGAGCACTTGTCCGGTCTGAAAACCGGTGAGCGTAAAGATTCCATCCACTTCATGCTGTGTCGTCTCCAATCGTTCTTCCGAAAACATATACGGGTACATTTTTGTCCAAAAACCGTCATCTTCAAACCAATCTGCCATGAATGTTTTCCCCCAAAAGTTTTTATGAACCACAAAAGTACAAAGAACTCAGAGAGAGGTTAAAATATGATTTCCTGGTGTTCTTTGTGCCTTTGTAAAATTCACTTAGTAAAAAAATATGCAATCTGTTTTCCAGTTTTTTATATCAGAATCCTGTTCGTCATTTCTTATGTTTGTCACGCTCCATTTTCGTCAAGTCCACAGTGCATGTTTTTAAAAGTTCATGTTGAAGGAGACTGTTGAAGGTGTATTGTCCTGACTTTTCGGAACAAAACGCCTTTTGGTGTAAGAAATTCCCCTTGACAGGCGTTCGTCGTTTTTACATGTTGGCATTCGTGTGAAGAAGATGA